>Ga0213868_10004789_pt1 | contig 12332 bp, 10 predicted proteins | sample PICome_9_FD_160087 | JGI IMG/M metagenome (GOLD analysis project Ga0213868, IMG submission 160087) | Coastal seawater microbial communities near Pivers Island, North Carolina, United States - PICO127 | ecosystem: Environmental > Aquatic > Marine > Coastal | place: USA: North Carolina...
CATTCCAACCCATATGTGGCAGCTTAGGCTTGTGATCAATGATTTTTTGATCAAACAACTTAACTTTAGCATCTAACCAGCCAAGTCCGTCTCGTTTACCCTCATCGCTACTTGCTGCCATTATTTGCATACCGACACAAACGCCAAGCACAGGAACTTTTTGTTCCAGTACCATTGAATCTAAAACTACACGCAATCCAGACTTAGTAAGCTGTGACATAGCTTCATCAAAAGCCCCAACACCGGGTAAAATGATTTTATCCACTCCGTTAAGTTGATCAGGCCTGGAGACAAACTTGCAGTCTATTCTAAGATTTTCATAAATATTTTTTATTGCCTGAATGTTTCCTGAACCGTAGTCAATTATGGCGATCAACGCTTTCCGCCTTTTTCCATTCCTAGAGCACGCATAAATTTTGCTCCAATATCATAAATTGATTGTTGGTTTTTATAATTTTTGTAACTTTTATTAGGCGCATCAAAATACCCTCTAAGTTCATCAATTGTTATACCTAGTTTATTGGCTATAAACTCAAAGTCAACATCTATGGTTTCTTGATCATATGGAAGTAATTTAAGTTGTTTTAAAGCCTCTTCTCTAGTCATTTGACCTGTTAAAATCAGGCTAGAATACTGAACTTTTCGAGTATCAAATCCAAATTTCTCTGGCAACCAATAACCTTCATAAAACCGAGTAAATCTTGATTCAAAATGTTTTTGAGGATAACGCTGATAACCAAATTTTTTTTCAAGTAATTTGGTAGCATCCTCTTTGTGATACATCATGTAGTCAAGTGGGCGTATTACTTTAATTCCTTTCACATACGGCAAATAAACTTTATGCCAAAAAATATTGGTGACAGGATAATCAGTAAGAGGTTTACTCCCGTATTTTGAATGGATATCTCTTAATTGACGGGAATCTGATTGATAATACATCCACTCTAAAGGGTTTCGTATGCACTCAGTAGAGTAGTTTCCTCCTGTAAGAATATTTTTTACACCATGCTTTGCAGCAAACTTGTACATAGTTGCAAAAAAAGAGTGATCTTGTGGGGTGTCTATATGAGGTACGCCTGACTTAAAGAAAGCTAACTGCAGGTCTTTCATTTGCTCCCAATTGATGACCTCGGTATATAAGTCGAGCTTAAGCCCATCTACCATTCGCTCGATATTGTGAACAGCTTCTTGGCTATTCCAACCAGCATCAACATGAAAGACTAATGGGCGTAGATCTAATTTTTCTACGGCCAAATAGAGAAGATAAGAACTATCAATTCCGCCACTCATCCCCATAATACAATCAAAGTCTTTGCCTTGACCGTCTTTTTTTATTTTTTTCGCTAACTTATAAAGTGCAGAATCATCTAATCCTTCGGGGTTCCATTTAGGCAAGATTTCATTGAAATAGGTATTACAATGATCACATACACCTTTATGATCAAAAGTTATCTTTTTATCTGAGGTATCCATTACGCATTTGGAACAGATATTTAGCTCATTTATGTTTGTGGCTTTCATTTATTTTATATCTCTCATTTTAATTAGTTTGGCAGGAACTCCGCCTACGATAGAGTTATTAGCTACATCCTTTGTCACTACACTGCCACCAGCGATCACAGCACCTTCACCCACATTAACACCCGGAGTAATAAGACAGTTCGCTCCAATCCAAACGTCTTTCCCAATGGTTATTGGAGCATGCGCATCTCCAGATATTGGAAATGGCTGACCAATTGGTGGAATTGAATGATTGCTTGAAATAATCTGAGTTCTATAACCAATTAAAGTTCTATCACCAATCGACACACCACCAGAAGTAGTAATTAAAACGTCTTTTGCCAAGTCAACCGCGTCACCAACCACTAAATTTCTACCTGGACTAATCCAAACTCCTGGGTAAATAACCACCCCCTTACCAAACTTTGCTCCCATCATAATTAATAGCCGTTCCTTCAGAAAAATACACCATCTATATCGAGGCAATGAAAAGATTACCCCCATAACAAACTCATAACTGATAACTAAGAAAGACTTCATTTAATAAACTCGCGAATGAAAAGAATCTCTTGACTAAAGCGCTCACTAATTGATGGATATTTGCTAAGTTCTCTCTTACCATTTCTGATCAAAAGTTCTTTAACTGGCTGCTGTGTAAAAATATTAATAATAGCTTCTGCTATCTTGTCTACCTTGTCACGCTGAACATAGTAAGCCGCATCCGCACATAACGCTCTAGACCATAACTCATCAGCCACTACCAATGGCCTATCATAAAGCCAGGACTCAATAATATTGTTGCTAAAACTTTCCAATAAACTAAGTAAAAGAACTAAATCTGCAATCTTGTACAGGTTAGCGAGTTGGCTCTTTTTAACCTGTCCAATACAGTTAATTAAATCCGCAACATCCCATCTCTCAACCAGACTAAAAAACTCTCTAGAACAACTCGAGTCATCTCGATCTACTGTCAAGATAAATTCAACCTCAACACCCAAACTTCTTAACTTGTGTGCTACTTTAGGAATAAGTAATATGTTTTTATTTCTCTGCCAACCACATAATAACAAGACTTTTGGTTTATTATTATGAGATTTAATTTGTACCTCTTCATTAATTCTAGGGGTATCAATTGAAGGTAAAATCAATACCTTTTTTTTTATTCCAAAGAGTTGTTCCGCACGTTCATACATAGCCTTATTTTCAAAAATAACACCAGCAGCAAATTTTAATCCAAAAATACGATATTTATCAACCAACCATCTAATCGCTTTTTCAAATATCTTTTCATTTTCCCAGAAATCAATTTCTGGGAAATATAAATTTGAGTCAGCTGAGCCTATTACTTGCGTAACATTAACTCCAAATAATCCGAAACCAAAATAACTATATATCGTTTTAATCTTATTATTTTTTAAAAAGAAACGAACGCTTGATAATTCTTGCCATATCCTAATGTAAGGATTTCTAGAGACAACAACCATTTTATTTTTCCACCGAGACGACTTTATCCTCAAGTGCAGCTCAGTATTTTTGCAAACTATGAAATAGGGATCAAAACCAGGGTCGTCTAAACGCTCTAGCTCCTGGAAGAAGTTCAAAGCCACGTTCTGCCCTCCACCTTCCTTTAGAGGTCCAAAGTTAATGAGAAGTCGAGTATTTTTATGATTTAACAAGGATTTGCCTTTTTACTCTAAATTTTGAATATATCACTTCACCCAAAAAGTGACCCCAAATAATTATAAAAACTGGACTTTCAAATGCATGGACTATAAACATCCCAAGTATAGTTAGGAAAATAATGACAGAATCTGTTCTAGACCTATTTAAACCCTTAATAAAACTTATAAAGCACAGAATAATAAGTACCAAAAAAGGGAACACACCGACTTCGTAGTATATTTTTAGGAAATAGCTTTCAGCAGCACGGAGGCCCTCTGTGGATTTATTTGTAATCGAACCCAAGCCGTTACCATAAAATGGATTGGTTTCACTTAAAATATATATATACTTGCCGATCCTACTATCTTCTTTCTCTTGCTCTACTATGGACTCAAGCGAAAAAACCCTTTCTAGAGCAGGCACACTATCTATAGTCATTTGGCCAAAAAAAATAAAACTTAAGAGGATAGCGCCTGCGAACAATAAGGTACGTATTCTTGTAAAGGAATTTTGAAAGAGGGTAAATAAAAAATATAGGATAACAATCAGAAAAAATGACTTACTCCCAGTTAATGCACCGCCAATGGCGAGCCCAAGCGCAGAAAAATAGAACACTTTAGGCTTTAAAAAATTTTTGTATCTTAAGGATAAGGTTAAAGTTAGCGCGCAAAAAAGGCCAAGAACCTGTGGACTGCCCAAAGTGGATGTCGCCCTGAAAAAAGGTGCATATTCTATAAATGATTTTCCATTAGCCCATTGCATTTGATTTGAATCGGTTGCTATTAATCCAAAAAGTGTGGGGCTAAAAAAATACTGAAGAAGAGCTAGGTACCCAACGATCCCGGACACTAATAGGCTACTCGAAAAAATATCGAAATACCTTACTGGCACATAACCAGCATAAACACTAATCCAAACCAATATAGGCATGGAATACAATCCAAAGGCAACAATAGCATCGCTCGAACCATTAAGGAGGGCAACTGAAATGCAGAGCATAACGAATAACGTAAAAACATATAAGACGTGAATAGCGAACTCATGAATACCGTCTTGACGCAGGCCAAAGGATAGACACGCAAGAATCACTGCAAAGTTTAAAAATATGTAAAGGTACTTAATACCGAATCCAATTAAAATTGGATTAAACAAAGCCGAACAGAATGCCAAGATAATCAATCCTTTGACAATTTCAAACCAGGAAATTCTCATTGCAGCAGCCATGATAAACGAAGCACTTTAAATGGATGACACAATAGAGGCCATGGCATCTTGGAGCCTTTTGTTAAGAATGGAGTTTTCATGAATTAGTCCCGCTTTCAGCGATATTCTTTGCTCATGTAAAGTGGAGACTTTTGAGATCAACGATGGGGCACTTATATCATCAATGAGCATCACGTTTTTTTCAAAGCCCTTGATAGCTCCAAGAATTCCTTGAGACTTGGTGCCATGGTATGCGATATTAATTGAGGGAACATTCACACTAAGAGCAAAAATAACCGAATGTAGCCTGGTACCCACAAACAGATCCATACTGCTATACATGTTTTTTAATTGCATAGGGTTATAATCCCCATGGTGATACACAACCCTAGCTCCTAAATTCAGGTTAGTAAATATTCCTTCAACCTCTTGAGATATTTTTACATCGCTATGCCCCAAATGGGAATTCGCAGCGATAACTTGAGGAAAAATATGGATATAGGCATCTTGTTTATCAATTAAATGCTTGATAGTTTCGATGATTGCATTCTTATAGTTTTCAATTTTTTCAATTCTCACATCAGAATTAGTAATGTATTTAAAAGCATGGTCAACTAAAGTGAACCCAACATTAAATTTTGCTGTATCGATTGGAACAGAATGAACCTCCAACTTTTCCTCGTTTTTGAAATAGAAGGCAGTATCGGGAATAACTTCGATAGGTACTCGCCCATTTAGGTCTCGTACCTCATCATATTTCTCAAGGCATATGCCCTCACGTAAGTAGATTTTCTCTATTCCCGAGATGGCTTTTTTCATTATCCATTGATTATATACACCAACAACAGGCCCCAAGGATTGACTGAAAATATACATTTTCTTTTTATACCGTTTGGCTAAAAAAAATGGATATAACATTGTTATAAGCGACAATGATTGCCTTACAGATTTATTCTGAGTGGTTATATAACTCCCACCCTTGCTCAAAATAACGTCACTTCCCATAAACTGTGAGATTCCGTCTAGCTCTAGTTTACTAAAGACAAACCTCAAGATATTTTTATTTTTGGTTAGCATTAGTACTGAGAATTTAAAAACAATCCACACAAAGTGTAACAAACGGGATGCATCACTCCGCGAAAAAAGAGGTCTTGGCTGATAAAACATTCCTGGGTATAGGTTACTAGCGAAAGTCTTTATAAACTCATGTTCATTCTTAAATTGATCATCATTTGGACCAAATGTTGAAAACATATTTATTTCTGCATTCGAGTCCAACTCACGAATTAACTGGACGGTCGAAATAATTATCGCTGCATCACCCTTATTGTGATCTGTATAGCAATGAGTTAACGCATATTTCATCTTTTTGTCTCTTTAAAGGATACAGAATTAATACATTCATTAATCGCATCTGAACTTGACGGATACAAATAAAGCCATTCACATAACTCACGAGAATAATCAGAAGCCATACTAAATAAATCCAACTTACTATCGGATATGTAACTCAATAAAGTATCACCAATTGGTTTAATCACATTTTTTTTATTAATCAAATATTTTTCTATGTGATAATTATTATAAATAAGGCTAGAGGATTCAAAACCAAGAGCATACCTTAGATCCAGTTGCAATACTGGTAATCCCGCAACGGCTGAGTCTAAACCAAAAGTAGTAAATGCGTTAATAACGATATCAATATCATTCAAAATAGAAAAGCGATCAAAATTTTCTTGGTCACTAAAAAAATAATCTGCTGGATTTACAATTGATCCATGTGACACATCGCCAACTGATACATGTGAAAAATCTTTTGCGTAATCAAACTCACCAACTAAACCATTTGGTCGCGGCTTTAAGCATAAATCCCAGTCTAGTAGTTCTGTCAAATGGATTAGCTCTTGTATTATCATTCTCTCTATTTGAACAAGAACATCAATACTAAACTTTTTCGTGCCAGCTATAGGGTACAAAACCTTAATCCTACGATTAGATACAGTTTTCGATTTATTCGGTAGCCCTTTATATATCTCGTGCGCATATCTCAACTTTAAGGGATGGAAAATACGACAATTTTGATCTCCTTGAAAGCATCTCCAATCTTCACACAAAGATTCATTCCATCCTAAAAAGAGATCGGATTTATAACCATTGGGTGCCTTAACTGCATGGTCCCAGCTTTCCATAACTGTTGTAACAGTCTGGCCCTTTGCAACAAGCAACTCGGGGGAAGAATTTAAACTTCCCACCATTACCTCACGTGTAGGGAAAGGGTTTTCAAACCATAACCCAGATACAAAGCTCAAAAATTCGTTTATTCTTGAATTTGAAACCTTTGGTATAAATACAGATAATTTATAGAGAAACGAATGCACTGTTGTAGCTTTCTTGGTAATTTGATTTCTTTTCTTATAAAACTGATATGAAAAGTCATTTCTCGTGAACAAAATAGTACATATCCTGTGAACTATGAATCTCAGCTTGTGCCGTCTTTTAAGCTCCTCGTAATTAATAAATTTAATCCGTTCGCTCTGGAAAGTTAATTTAATATCTGTTCTAAGGGATTTAGGCGCAACTATAAAAATTTGGACGTTCTGTGAAATAAGATGTCTTATTATTGGCTCAAAAAGATAAAAATAAATTTTAAAATCTATAACAATCGTAACGCCTTTTTTTAACATTTATTCACCATTAAAAATTTACTCTGATTTAAAACGCGTAAAAAAATATAATCTTAGAATAGTGGCCAAAACTGCCACAATCAAAGAGGATAAAGCCGCACCAGCTAATCCATAATACAAAATTAAATAGCTGCACAAAATTAAGCCAATAGAGTTACTTATGACAACAACTAAGCTTGCTGTAAACGGTCTATTGTATGCAAGAAAAAATGGTTTAATTGCAGAAGTACAGCCCATTAAGGCCGCTGAAAAAACTAAAATTAGTGCTGGCATGAATGCTCCAATAAATTTTTCCCCGTACAATATTTTGATTGTATCTTCTAAAACAAAATAAGAGCAGATAACCATAATTGATGAAAGTGAAGTAAATATTAGGCAGATCTTTTTCACTATGAGGACTGAATTATTGAACTCTTTTTCGCAAAAATATCCGAAAACAACAGAATTAATAGTTTGAGGTATTATTGCAATTAACCGATAAAAAGTTTTAGCGATAGAGTACAGGCCCATCTGATAGCTATCGAGCATTGAAGATGCTATCAGAGAATCTCCATTTGCTGCTATGGTTGAGCCCGAAACTCCTAAATAACAACTACCAGCATACTTTAAAACCTCAACCGGCTTAGTAGAACCCCCTACATTTTTCCTACAATCACGTAACTTAAAGCCCACAAAACATAAACATATAACACCCACGATACCCTCAATTGCAACAAAGCTATATATTACGTCATAAATGTCAAATTTTAGGAAAGTTAAACCAATAAGTAATAGGGCTAAAAAAATAAATGATCCAATTACCATTTGAAAAAAATATAAGACTTTCAAACTCAAAGCTAGGCTCAAAGATGATAACAAGTAGTTGTTGAACGATATTACTACGAGCAATATAAAAACAGAGAAAAAATAAGAATTGTGGTCTTTACCTCTAAAAAATATGTCTGAAAATTTCGGATATAAAAAAATTGCAGCAACAACGCATATTGCACTTATCATGACAACGGTTAGAAAAGTAAGCCTGTAAAAGGTTTTAATGCTTATCAATTCTCTTTTTACATGATACACAATAGAATTAGCCATCCCAAAAGACAACAATATACCGCCAGCGGCTGCAAATGTAGTAAAAACAAAATGAAGCCCCTTATCATCAACAGAGAGGAATCTGGCCACACTTATTCCAATTAAAAGCTGACATAGATATCTTACTAAATTTATACTCGCAGTACTTTTCAAGCGAGATATGAGGTTAGAATTATTCAAAACAAGAAGTATCAATTAGCTTTTTAGAAATAAATTCTTCTGCTAGTCTCATTACGTCCGGACATGCACCACCTATGTGAGGGGTAATAATTAGGTTGCTATTTCTTTTTGCATACCCGATTAACGCATGGTCAATTGGCACATTTAAACCCCAGTCTTCTTCAAATTTAAGAACATCAAGCCCTGCTCCTGATAGTTTTTTATTCTCTAAGGCATCTAGAAGGGCGCAATCATCAATAATATCTCCTCTAGAGGTATTCAAAATAATTGCGGTTGACTTCATAATTGAAAATTCTTCATAAGAAAATAAACCACGGGTTGTGTTATCTAAAGGCACATGAATGGAAACAACATCTGAATTTTTTAGCAACTCTAAAAAACTCACCTGCCTGTGGTGAGATTTAATCTGACAAATATCGGAAAAAATCACCTCCATTCCAAAAGCAGTAGCATATTTAGCAACCATTTCCCCAAGTCTACCCATTCCAACAATTCCAATGGTTTTGCCTTTAATTTGGGAACCCTTAAAATCATCCCTTCGCCACCTATAGTTTTCAACATCTTGGAATGCATATTTGTAGTCCCTTAATAAGGCTAACAACAAACCCCAAGTATGCTCGGCGGTAGGAGTCACTTTTTTTAGAAACTCAATTTCACCTTTGAGGGAAACAACATTAGCGCCAATTCTTGTAAGGTAGACCTCATCTATGTGATTGGTGCCTGTAGTGGGGGTAACAACATATTTCAAATTTTTAGCATTACGCAAAAAGTCTTTGTTTAAGTTATATCCTAAGCGTGTTAGCAAAACACAAGCACCTGGCAATTCTTCCTTAATTAAAGACTCTGAAGTTGCTTCCCTATAATCAAAATAGTTTTGAAGCATTTTTTTTGCAATTTTTGAAAATTTGAAGGGTTCAATATTTAAAAGTATCGGTTTTATCACAAGAATATTTTCCAAGCCATAACCTAAAATTTATTTCGTTCGCACATTAAAAAATCAGCAATTATCAGGTCTTGCTCATCGTCAATATTGATAGATGATGATTTTTCCATAATAAAGGGGGTTGGGCTATCGCAAATAAGTTTGTTATCTGTGATGAGGAGATCTCGAGTACAAGCATATATGGCACCGTTGCGATGATATATTGGCTCAAGATCCTGCCTTAATGAACCGCTAGGTTCCTGATAAACCTTTTGAAGCTCACCATTCACTTGCCTGTACATTCGTGATGGGTGGCAATCATCTACTTGGTAGAGGCTAATTAGTGATTTTGAAGTACTTTGCGAAATTAGAAGAGCAATGGCACGGTCAATCAGCTCGCCGGTCCTGAAAGGTGCTGTTGGTTGAAGCAATAACACATAATCAAATATGCCATGAAGATTTTCAGCCTCCAAGCATAAGTGCTTTAGTACTGGTATCATCGGGGTTTTATCATCTCCAAGTTCTTGCGGCCTAGAAATCAATGCGGCACCATAAGATTTAGCTATTTCGGCAATCTCAGAGTCGTCAGTTGTTACATAAGTAAGAGTAAGAAACTTAGATTCCTTGGCAGCAATAATCGACCAATAAATTAATGGCTTACCTCCGACACTCCTTATATTTTTTCGAGTTACACCTTTAGAACCACCCCTCGCAGGAATTATACCAAGTATTTTTTTAGTCAAAATTTGTCCTCAAAGTTTTTTCTAATGACATTAAGTGGACAATTTTTGAAAAATTTGGATACTTTCCTGATTCCTGATCATCAATCAACCCTTTCATTGCATCATGCTGTAGGTAGTCACCCACTCTTGAATCTGAACCCAACAATAAAGATCTTGCCTGGTTCATCCAAAGTTTATTGGTTCTTAGCCACTCATCAAAGTTCGAGTAAAAACGATTATAAGGAATAAAACATTGGCCCATGGAGTTGTTGAATATATCACGATACAGACACTCTTTTTCCAACTCAATTCGTTCTGCGTCAGACCAAAACTTTATTGGAGCTGAAACTGGAATATTATTTTTTTGATATGGGATATCGGCCAAGTCTTTAGATAAGGAAATAAGTAATTGCCTAGAAAGCCTATAATTCAATTTTTCCTCAGGCTTGAATGTTGCTAGATAATCAATAAGGCGGTTATCATAACTAGGTATATAGTCTTCACAAAAGGCTCGCTGCCATTGCTGCCTTTGAAACATTCCACGCCTGGTTCTGTGCTCAAGAAAAAAAGATTCTATAGACTTAACTGCCCCGAGCTCCCTATAGCTTTCACGAAGTTTTGACTTGATTCCTGTAAATATTTCACTTACCAAGCATTCAAGTTGATCACTTTTAAAAAGTTTCTTTCGGTCGCCTTTTGAAAAATATTGCATCTTATTTTTTGTGAAATCTAGCACTTCATCAAAGCTATTAATTTCTCGTGAGGGGTTATAACAACCAGACACAAAAACACCCATTCCAATACCTGTAATTAAACTAGTTACATTATTTTTGACTATCTCAGGATAAACAGAGAATGTGTGTGCTTGAACAAACAAATCCAAACCCTCACGTAACTTATCACCATCGCAATTCAAATCCAAGAAAGACTCTGGTTGTAATTGTATAAAATTCCAGGGATTTGATGTTACATCAGCACATCTTTTTGCTAACTTTATTTCATCATTTTCACGCTGATATCCCCAAGTAAAAGTCGGGCCCTGGAAGCCTGAGGCCAATAGCACCCTTGAATCAAGACCTCCAGACAGACTTAAACCAACATTTGAAATTCCCGAGAAATCACTGATCACTTCTTTAAATAGATCCGTTAATTCATCAACTGAACCCCCACCCTCACCAACAAAATTATTTACATTTGGCCTATAACTCCCATATTTAACACCTGAATTTTGAGTCCAAGTAATGATTGCCTGCTTTGGAACAGATTGAATACCTTTAAAGAAAGTTTCATCGCCATAAAAAATTCGACTGTAACTTAATTGATTAGCGACTAGCTTTTGATTAATGGCCTTTTTATGATCACTTATATCAAAGAGAATACTTGCCCTATAGGATATTAAAAGATTGGCATCATCATCAACTATAAAAAGTGGCCTTGAACCATAGCGATCTGTTATCAACTTTATTTCTTGCTGTTTGTGATTGATTATTAAAACATTGAAAGATCCGTTTAGATGAGAATACACCTGATTACTGTTTGGCGTATATTTCTGGAGCAACCACTCAGACGAACTTAAACCAGAACCAATACAATCAATAAAATATCCATCGACAATTATGCTAATTCCAAGATCTTCATCACAAGAACAACTTGCAGCACTTTCCGGGGTGGACACAACTGCGGCCTGAAAGTTACTCCCAGACTTCACGGCTCTTAGCTCCTGCTTTCCAAGAAAAAAATTCTCAAGAATTTTCGTAAATTCAGTTGGCGATCTTTTTAAATTTTTGGATGCAGCACAAATTATCCCTGACATTTTATAAATCCACGTAACTTAATGTTTTTTGAATCTTCGGGTTGAAGGATTTGAGTATACTTACAATTTTTTTGGACGCAGTTCCGTCTCCATATAGATCGCTGCTTGCGTATTTACCATGCAATAATTGCTTTTTTACATTTTCACATATACTTTCTCTTGTGAGCTTCGTATCAGCTAGATTTTCAGCCTTTTCTCTACCAATCTGCCTATCACCAACTAAAACTACTGGCGTTCCAGAAAAAGTGGTATCTCTAATGAAGCTAGAGGAATTCCCGACAGCGCAGGCAGCATTTTTTAAAACTTTTTGGAAAATTTCAGGCTCTAAATGCTTAATAAGGTAAAGCCAATTTGGATTTTTTTTCTCTCTGAAAGAACGAATAGCAGTCGAAATTCTGTCTGACCCTGCATCAATATTTGGCCATAGCCATATCGTCGGCATATTGATTTCATGCAGCGCTTCAAGAAGTTCGCTTGCCTCATCCCTTATTCCTGAGTGTGTGGTCACGGGGTGAAAAATTACCAACAAATAGGGCTTTTGAGGATTAATCGCTGCACCCAAACCG
>Ga0213868_10004790_pt1 | contig 12330 bp, 12 predicted proteins | sample PICome_9_FD_160087 | JGI IMG/M metagenome (GOLD analysis project Ga0213868, IMG submission 160087) | Coastal seawater microbial communities near Pivers Island, North Carolina, United States - PICO127 | ecosystem: Environmental > Aquatic > Marine > Coastal | place: USA: North Carolina...
AGGCCGACTTGTCTATTCCGTCTGCACGGTAGCCAAGGCCGAGACCACGGCGATAGCAGCCACCCTCGATGCTGGTTTCGAGCCGATCGACGTGCCTGAGATCAACCCGATCTGGCGGCGATGGGGCGAAGCCGGTGGATGCCTTCTTCCCCAAGATCAAGATAGTGATGGTATGGCCGTCTTTGCATGGCGTCGGAACAGCTAGGTTCTACCGATGCCAGATCATGACACCGCCGGTTTGGCGGCCAAGGTGCTCACTGTTTCCGATGGGGTAGTGCACGGCACTCGCGAAGACCGGTCGGGCGTGGTGCTCGTCGAGTTGTTGACCGAACACGGCTACGACGTTGTTGAACAACGTGTCGTTGCCGATGGCGTCGAGAACGTCTCCCAAGCGCTGATTGAGTTATCCGAGAATTTCTCCGGGGTGGTCGTCACCACTGGTGGCACGGGCTTCGGGCCTCGTGATCTGACACCCGAAGGCACCCGTCTGGTTCTAGAGCGAGAAGCGCCGGGCATCTCTGAAGCCATGAGACTCGTGAATCCGCTCGGTCGGCTTAGCCGGGCGATTGCAGGCACCCGAGGGACAGCGCTGATCGTGAACGCGCCCGGGTCGCCCAAAGGGGCGGTCGAAACCGTGACCGCAGTCATCGATGTACTCCCGCATGCCGTCCGTCTGATGACGGCTGCACCAACGGACCACTAATGGCTGATCGACGCGACGCCGACTACATGGGTAGGGCCATCAACGTGGCCGATGCATCCCGCCTGATCGCGCCGCCAAATCCGTGGGTGGGCGCTGCAATCGCTTCGGGCACGGCTGTCTTCACCGGCGCAACGTCGCAGTACGGGGGTCCGCATGCCGAGATCAACGCATTGGCCGAAGCCGGCGAAGATGCCCGCGGTGCGACCATGTACACCACGCTCGAGCCTTGTTGTCACCAAGGCCAGACCGGGCCGTGTACCGAGGCCATCATCAACGCTGGAATCACCCGGGTTGTTATCGCCCTGGCCGACCCTGACCCGCTGGTGGCTGGTAAGGGTATCGAACGACTCCGTGCCGCCGGGATCGAAGTCGATGTGGGTGTTGGTGCTGCTCGTGTCGAACGTCAGCTACGCCCGTATCTGCATCATCGGCGCACCGGCCGGCCGCTTGTTGTTCTGAAGCTGGCGGCAACACTCGACGGGTTCACTGCTGCGCCCGATCGCTCCAGCAAATGGATTACTGGCCCCGAGGCCCGTTCCGATAGCCACCGTCTACGAGCCGAGAGCGACGCACTCCTTGTCGGTGCTGGCACGATTCGTGCCGACGACCCAGCACTTACCGTCCGTGACTTCGCTCCTATTGGTGTTAACGGCGACGAGATTCAGCCACTACGCGTCGTGCTCGGTTCAGCTCCAGCAGACGCCCGTGCACAGCCGCTTATCGAGCTCAGCGGCGAACTCGACGACGTGCTTGTTGACCTTGCCGGCCGGGGCGTTTTGCAACTTATGGTCGAGGGTGGTGCCCATGTGGCAGGTGCCTTCCACCGCGAGGGTCTTATCGACCGGTACGTCATCTATCTCGCTCCCGCACTGTTCGGTGGGGACGACGCTCGACCGCTCTTCTCAGGTCCGGGTGCGCCCACGATCGGCGATATTTGGAGGGGCGAGATCATCGATGTTCGCCAACTTGGCTCCGATGTACGCATCGAGATGCGTCCCCGGGCGAACTAACGTCCACGGGTCGGATCACGGCTAACCAGCGTGTCCGAAGGTGAGCACTGTCAGAGCTTCGTTTTCGGCGGGTGGTGTTCGATACGACGCACTTCCCACCGTTCGATCTTGATCAACAATGTGCCAGCGCCAATCAAACAAGCTGCAGCCACCATCCACAACCCGTAGTTGGTGTCGCCGCGGCCAGCAACATCGACGGGACGATCATCGCCGAGCACCGGGTTGCCCGGCGGGAATTCCGTGTCGATCTCTTGAGCTGCAACGGGACCTGCGGTACCCACGGCAACGACCACACAACCGAGGAGTGCGGCCAGAACGATCGAGGTGAGCCACGTACGCATGCTGCTTCAGTCTTACACGGGCGCGGCTTCAGTGGACATCACGTCGTAGGATCCGTGATGTCTGACCGCAGCTACTTGACGGGGATCTCATGGCCGTGAATGGCCGATGGATTAGCCCTCGTCGGCCTGGGTCGAGAGCTCGACGAACGCCATCTGGATTTGTGAACGTGCCGCCTGCAGCGTCTCTTCGTGTTCGCCGAGGCGCCCAGGAAGCGCATCGACGATGGCACCCATCGCGTCGATGGCAACTTTGGCTTCACTCAGGTTCGGTGGGTTGTTGCTGAGGTGGATTGCGCCGAGTTCGTACAGACCCATTGCATGGTTCGCAACCACCATCGATGATGGTGTATCGGCCAAACGCTCTCGAGCTTCGGCGAGTTCTGCTGCCATGGCCTGAGCTTGGGCAATCTCCTCAGGGCTCATGTCATCGAGCGACGGAGCGCCCGGAATGCCGTCACCTGCGCCGGCTGGCGGGGCAGATGGTACTGGTTGTTCGCGAGGCACATCGTGCTCGCCGTCTGGTGTCCACAGGCTCATGTCGCGCATCCTACTGGCGTACGTGGTCGGTCTGGCCGGGTCGGGCCAGCACATGGCGGCAGCCGAGCGATGAGAAACCCCATGACACCGCATGGACTCTCTACACTGACGCCGCAGAACGAGGTCAACAAGGGGCACACACGTGCGAATTTCATTGGGTAGCGATCATGCAGGTTTTGAACTAAAGCAGCATCTGATCGAGTTCTTGCGGGTCGCTGGCCACGAGATCATCGATTGCGGGACGGACAGCGATGAGTCGGTCGACTACCCCGAGTTCTGTGCGAACGCTGCCCGGGCAGTTGTTGCTGGAGATGCCGACCTTGGCATCGTGATGGGCGGCTCCGGACAGGGTGAACAGCTCGCGGCCAACAAGGTGAAGGGCGTACGGGCCGCGCTCTGCAACGATCTTTACCTTGCGCGTATGGCTCGTTCACACAACGACGCGAATGTATTGTCGATTGGCGCCCGGGTCGTCGGTACTGGTTTGGCCGAGGAGATTGTCACGACGTTCCTTTCGACCGATTTCGAGGGTGGCCGTCATCAGCGGCGTGTCGACCAGGTCATGGCCATCGAGAACGAGTAGTTCCCGGACTGCGTTTTGCCCTAGCTGACGGCCACGATGGTTTCGATCGCCGCAGCTGCTGCGAGCAGTTGGTGATCGTGGGCACCGAGGACTTGTAGCCCGACCGGTGCTTCGGGACTGGGTAGCGGCAACGAGATCGCTGGTAGGCCAACTACGTTGCCCAAGCGGGTGTTCGACACAATGCGGGGTGGCAATGCGGGGTCCGAAGCCAGAGTGACGAGCGGCGCCACCATCGGAGTTGTCGGCCCGATGATCACGTCGACATCGACCAGAGTCGCCATGACCTCGGCAATCAATTGACGCCGATATTCATGTGCGGTGGCGACTTCGATCGAGGTCAGGTTGGCTCCCAGTTCGAGGCGAGCCCGAATATCTGACCCGTACCGATCCGGATGAGAGCGCAGGGCCTGGTCGTGGATGGCTGCTGCTTCAGAGAACATGATTGCGGTGCTGGTCACGAACGTTTTCTCAGCATCTGGCCACTGCACATCGACAAGGTCACAACCGGCAGCTTCGAGCGCCCGCATTGCTCGGTGCATGAGCTGCTGCACATCTTCATCTGCTGACTCGACGTCGGCGCGAGCGACGCCGATCCTTTTGGGAAGCGCTGACGACTTGCTCGGAAACCCGAGCGCCCGATGCACCGCTGCTACATCATCTGTCGATGTGGCGAAGAGACCTACATGGTCAAGCGTGCCAGAAAGTGGGAAGACCCCGGCCGAGGGGTAGAGGCCAAACGATGGTTTGTATCCGACAACACCACAAAATGATGCGGGTCCTCGAATCGAACCGCCGGTGTCCGTGCCGATAGAGATGCGAGCTGAGCTATCGGCGACTGCTGCAGCGCTTCCGGAGCTGGAACCACCCGTGATCCTGTCTGGCGCCGTTGGGTTCATCGCGGTCCCAGCGAAAGGATTTATACCCGTGACGCCGAACGCGAACTCGTGCAATGTGACCGTGCCGATGCTCACCGCACCGAGTGCCTCGAGCAAGCGGATCATCGGGGCCGTTGCTTGTTCCTGTGGCGCATCTTGGCGAGCAGCACTACCTGCCATCATCGGTCGACCTTCAACCGCAAGGAGGTCCTTGATCGCGAATGTGAAACTCGCCAACGGGCCAAGTTCTTGCCCGAACTCACGCTCTATCCGCTCGTGGGCTTGCGTCGTGAAGATGTCGAGGTACGGCCCGCCATCGTTGGTCGTCTTGGCCAGACTGAGACGACTTCGTATCGCAACGTCCCGGCTGTGATGGTCGACGGGCCCCAGATCGATGGCCGGAAGTTCGTCGGCTGCAGCGTCTTGCCAGTGTTGCCAACTCGGCCATTGCAGTCCGGCTCGCACCCGTTGCAGCACAGGATCAGGAGTGTCGCTCATGCGTCAACTTTGGCACGACGGCCCTAACTGGTTAACAATCGGTAGCTATGAGCGCCCCCACCATTGGCATGTTCGGCATCAATTTTGGTCTGATGGGCGATCCAGGGACCATGACCGAGGTCGCTCAGGCGTGCGAGGCTGCCGGGTATGACTCGGTCTGGACCGGTGAACATATTGTGCTGCCTGAGCCTCAAATGCCGCCATCGCCGGCAGCCCCAGAGACGGTGTTCGTCGACACAGCGGCTGCTCTGAGTTATCTGGCAGCGGTAACAACAACGATCAAGTTGGGTACTGGCATCATCATCCTGCCCCAACGCCAGCCCGCAGTGTTGGCGAAAAGTCTGGCGTCGGTGGATCATCTGTCGGGTGGGCGTTTGATGTTCGGACTCGGTGTCGGATACCTCGAACCGGAGATGACGGCGTGTTCGACGCCGATGGCTCGACGAGGGGAGAGAGCCGATGAGTATCTTGCAGCGATGCGAAGCCTGTGGACAACCGACGCGGCCTCGTTCGACGGCGAGTTCGTGCACTTCGATGGTGTGACAGCCAACCCGAAGCCAGCCCAGGCTGATCTACACACCGTCGTTGGGGGACACAGCAGGCGAGCGGCGCGCCGAGCTGTCGAACACGCACACGGCTGGTATGGGTTCATGCGTGATCCAGAGACCGCAGCCTCAGATATCGCAACCTTGCGTTCGGTGGCCAGCGAGACGGAGCGCCCCGACCACCTTGGCGAACTCGAGATCAGCATCACTCCAGCCCGACGTCTCACGAACGACGACGTTGAGGCGTACGCAGCGGCAGGGGTTGACCGGATCATCGTCCAACCAGGTAGATCAGTAACTACCCGTAATGACTTGCTTGCGTTTGTGGATGCACACGGACCTTCGAACTGGTGACACGCATCAGCCCGCGAGCCCGGTCGGGGGAGTGTGGCGCTCAATGAATTCGGCACTACGTGGCATCTGCTCAGCGATTCGTCGGGTGGCCCGGGGCCGCAACTGGTTTTAGACCGTAATACCTTTCGATCGGGGGCATCGGCAACGTACGGGTCGGCAACAGCGAGTAGATCTTTGGTCACAAGGTGTGCATTGGCCTCGAGGTGGGCTCGCTCATCACCAGCTAATCGACCTGCTTCCCACTGTGGCTCGACTGCTCGTGCCATGTCGGGCAACATGGCGTGCACATGGCGTTCGAGGAACCCTAGGCGCAGGCGGTTGAAGGTTTCACATCCAAGTTGTGCCACACACCTCCGAACCCAGGGCGCGACCGAACTGCCGCTTCGGTTTGGGCTACTGCATCGGCAGCGGTGAGGCTGCGCTGAGAACCGTGCCCTAACGCTTTCACCAATGACATTGCCGACTCAGAGATTGTCGTGGTATTCGGTGGAAGGATTCTGGGCCTTCCAACCAGCAGCAGGATCCTGTGGGGACTCAAATCCACCAATCACGTTGATGGCCTGGGTGTAACCCATGCTGACGAGCAGCTCAGCTGCAGCGTTGGAGCGAACGCCTGAACGGCACAACAAGAGAATTGGAGTGTCAGGGCCAAGACCATCGGTTGTGCGGTCGGCGAAGTACGGATTCGCGGTTCCGTGCTCGTCGGTCCATGACACGAACCGGGCTGCCCGGCCGGTCTGGCTCGTGTCAGGAATCCCGACGGTGCGCCATTCAGTCTCGGTCCGAACATCGACCAGAATTGTTTCTTCATTATCCAGCAACATTTGCCACGCGGTTTCGCAAGTGATTTGCTCGATTTCAGCCATTGGGGGGTCCTTCGTTACAGGGTTTTTTGTGGGGGTTGGTTGTTAAAGGGGGGTTGGTTCGGTTAGCTTATTCCTTCTGCCCGGATGTGTGTTGTGCACATCGAAGGTAGCGCACGGTGCCCCTCCTGTCGCAGTCGAGTTTGTTCTTGGTTGCTGGTGGTGAAGCCCCGGCGATTCGGCTGTGCCGATCGATGTTCTTTGAAAACAGAAGACAGGAAACGAAAAGCCAGTGCGGCATTTCATCGGACGCTCTTTGTTCGTTGGTTTGCCGTTCAATTATTAAAAGTCCTGCCCGCCACTTCAGCCCCCGCGTTGATTGGTGTAGTAGGCAATGAACAGGTCAGGAAGTTTCGGTGACGACGGTGTTTCTAACGTTGCATTGTTTATCTGGAATTAACTAAACCTCCATTTCGCAGTACTGCCATTAAGAGCATTTCTATTTGTTTAGGGGTGTGGTGGTAAGCAACTGATTTCAACCAATGTTTTCATTGGAAGATTTTGACGGAGAGTTTGATCCTGGCTCAGGACGAACGCTGGCGGCGCGCCTAATACATGCAAGTCGAACGAGTACGCACTTCGGTGCAATGTACGAGTGGCGAACGGGTGAGTAACACGTGAGAAACCTGCCTCGGAGACCGGGACAACCATTGGAAACGATGGCTAATACCGGATGTCCTTACTTGGTCGCATGATCGGGTAAGGAAATGATCCGTCGCTCCGGGAGGGTCTCGCGGCCTATCAGCTAGTTGGTGAGGTAATGGCTCACCAAGGCATCGACGGGTAGCTGGTCTGAGAGGACGATCAGCCACACTGGGACTGAGACACGGCCCAGACTCCTACGGGAGGCAGCAGTAGGGAATCTTGCACAATGGGCGAAAGCCTGATGCAGCGACGCCGCGTGGGGGATGAAGGCCTTCGGGTTGTAAACCCCTTTCAGTAGGGACGAAAATGACGGTACCTACAGAAGAAGCTCCGGCCAACTACGTGCCAGCAGCCGCGGTAACACGTAGGGAGCAAGCGTTGTCCGGATTTATTGGGCGTAAAGAGCTCGTAGGTGGTTCGGTAAGTCGGATGTGAAAACTCAAGGCTCAACCTTGAGACGCCATCCGATACTGCTGTGACTTGAGTTCGGTAGAGGAGTGTGGAATTCCTGGTGTAGCGGTGAAATGCGCAGATATCAGGAGGAACACCGACAGCGAAGGCAGCACTCTGGGCCGATACTGACACTGAGGAGCGAAAGCATGGGGAGCAAACAGGATTAGATACCCTGGTAGTCCATGCCGTAAACGTTGGGCACTAGGTGTGGGGATTTATCAACGATCTCCGCGCCGTCGCTAACGCATTAAGTGCCCCGCCTGGGGAGTACGGCCGCAAGGCTAAAACTCAAAGGAATTGACGGGGGCCCGCACAAGCGGCGGAGCATGTTGCTTAATTCGAGGCAACGCGAAGAACCTTACCTGGGTTTGACATTTAGGGAAAAGCCATAGAGATATGGTGTCCTTCGGGGCCCTAAACAGGTGGTGCATGGCTGTCGTCAGCTCGTGTCGTGAGATGTTTGGTTAAGTCCAGCAACGAGCGCAACCCCTGTCCTATGTTGCCAGCACGTAAAGGTGGGGACTCATGGGAGACTGCCGGCGTCAAGTCGGAGGAAGGTGGGGACGACGTCAAGTCATCATGCCCCTTATGTCCAGGGCTGCAAACATGCTACAATGGCTGGTACAACGGGCAGCGACACCGCGAGGTGAAGCGAATCCCTTAAAGCCAGTCTCAGTTCGGATTGAAGTCTGCAACTCGACTTCATGAAGCTGGAGTCGCTAGTAATCCCGGATCAGCAACGCCGGGGTGAATACGTTCCCGGGCCTTGTACACACCGCCCGTCACACCACGAAAGTCGGTAACACCCGAAGTCAGTGGCCCAACTCGCAAGAGGGGGAGCTGCCGAAGGTGGGATCGGTGATTGGGGTGAAGTCGTAACAAGGTAGCCGTACCGGAAGGTGCGGCTGGATCACCTCCTTTCTAAGGAGCACTGTTTACTTCCATTCTTCAACTCATTGCTTTGGTGATGTTGTTGTTGGGTGGGCTTTGACTGTTCACAACTCTGTGTTCAGTGGTAACAGGCATCTAGTTGGTCGCTGGTTTTTCAACGGTTCCCTCCTCGACAACAATTGATTGTTGGGTGTACAGCTTGTTGGATTGTTCAAACTTTGATTTGTTCCGGTTTCTGTCTTCTGTTTTGAGAGGGCGTCGACTCCCAATGCGCGTTAGACCTCGTGTCTATGCGTACTTCGGGACACCGTTGATTGCCTGTGTAGCTCTGCTGTTGTGCCTCCTCCTTTGGGACCAGGGATAATACGCAACTACATGAACCAGATATCTCGCCCAGCGGCTAGTCCGCAGAGCAGCCTAAGGACGTAGTCCGGCGCTGTGAGTGCGAGGTTGTTTGTGTTCCTGGTCCTTGAGAACTGAATAGCGAGCACGAGCATCTTTGACATCCTGCTTACTCAAATGAGTGGGGTGTCTAGATAAATTTGCAGCATCACGTCCATGTGGTGCTGCGCAAACTTTTAGTTTAAAATGAGTAATTAACATGATTTCTTATAAATACATAGAGTTCTCTGTACGTCGTTGAATGTCCTTTGGATGTTCGCGGTTGTATGGGGTTCTGACGATTTAAGGATTTCGGATTTCAAGCTACAAAGAGCCAACGGTGAATGCCTTGGCACGTACTACCGAAGAAGGACGCGATCGGCTGCGATAAGCCACGGCGAGCTGCCTAATAAGCTATGACCCGTGGATGTCCGAATGGGGAAACCCAGCACCCGTCATGGGGTGTTACTCCCGCCTGAATATATAGGGCGGGTAGAGGGAACTCGGTGAACTGAAACATCTCAGTAACCGGAGGAAAGAAAAACAACCGTGACCCCCCTAGTAGCGGCGAGCGAACGGGGGTGAGCCTAAACCGACATAGTGGAAAGCCTAGCGGCGTTGCTATGTCGGGGTCGTGGGACCTAAGGGCAGGTGCGCTAGAACCTGCAAAGAGTTACAAATCTTGTTGTTAGTAGAACCGTACTGGAAAGACGGGCCGTAGAGGGTAATAGCCCCGTAAACGAAAGCTTCAAGACTCTTATTAGTGTTCCCGAGTAGCACCATTGACGTGGAATTTGGTGTGAATCCGCGAGGCCCACCTCGTAAGGCTAAGTATACGTACGTGACCGATAGTGAACTAGTACCGTGAGGGAAAGGTGAAAAGTACCCCGGGAGGGGAGTGAAATAGTACCTGAAACCGTTGGTTTACAAGCAGTCAAAGAGTCGTTTAGGACTTGTCCTAAGCCTCGATGGCGTGCCTTTTGAAGAATGAGCCTACGAGTTATGGTGTGTGGCAAGGTTAACCCGTGAGGGGAAGCCGGAGCGAAAGCGAGTCTGAATAGGGCGCATAGTCGCATGCTGTAGACCCGAAGCCGTGTGATCTATCCATGGGCAGTGTGAAGCGAGGGTAAGACCTCGTGGAGGCGCGAACCGACCTAGGTTGAAAACTGGGCGGATGACCTGTGGATAGGGGTGAAAGGCCAATCAAACACGGTGATAGCTGGTTCTCTGCGAAATGCATTTAGGTGCAGCGTTGCGTGTTCAGTACTGGAGGTAGAGCACTGGATGGATTAGGGGGCCCACAAGCTTACCGACTTCAGCCAAACTCCGAATGCCAGTACTCCAGAGCGCAGCAGTGAGACCCCGGGGGATGAGCTTCGGGGTCGAGAGGGAAACAGCCCAGATCGCCGGCTAAGGTCCCAAAGTGTGTGTTAAGTGGTAAACGATGTGGGTTCGCATAGACAGCCAGGAGGTTGGCTTAGAAGCAGCCACCCTTGAAAGAGTGCGTAACAGCTCACTGGTCGAGTGAACCTGCGCGGACAATGTAACGGGGCTAAAACACACCACCGAAGCCGCGGATGCCGCATTGCCTACGGGTAATGGGGTGTGGTAGCAGAGCGTCGATCTTGCTGTGAAGCAGCTGCGGAAGCAGTTGTGGAGCGTGGTCGAGTGCGAATGTAGGCATGAGTAGCGAGAGAGGGGTGAGAAACCCTTCCACCGAAAGCCCAAGGGTTCCTGGGGAAGGCTATTCCTCCCAGGGTGAGTCGGGACCTAAGGCGAGGCCGAAAGGCGTAGTCGATGGATAACTGGTTGATATTCCAGTACCGCTGAGAGCGCGTCCAGGCTTAACCGAAGTTGCTAACTGGATGTCCGGATCCTTAGGGAGCCGGAAGGAAAGGACCCACTTTGGAGCGGCCAGCAATGCAGGGACGAAGAATGGTAGGTGAACCCAGGCGATGGTTGTCCTGGGGTAAGTGCTTAGGCCGGGGCATAGGTAAATCCGTTCCCCGTTAAGGCTGAAACACGATGCCGAGTCGAATACGACGAAGTCATTGATCCACTACTTCCAAGAAAATCTGCTAGCGAGCTCTCTTAGCGCCCGTACCCCAAACCAACACAGGTGGGCAGGTAGAGAATACTAAGGTGTATGAGATAACCATGGTTAAGGAACTCGGCAAATTGCATCCGTAACTTCGGGATAAGGATGACCTCATGGGTTTATAGCCTAATGAGGTGGCACAAACTAGGGGGGAGCGACTGTTTACTAAAAACACAGCAGGGTGCTAAGTCGTAAGACGATGTATACCCTGTGACGCCTGCCCGGTGCTGGAAGGTTACGGGGACCGGTTAGCTGTAAAGCGAAGCTGTGAACCTAAGCCCCAGTAAACGGCGGCCGTAACTATAACGGTCCTAAGGTAGCGAAATTCCTTGTCGGGTAAGTTCCGACCTGCACGAATGGCGTAACGACTCCCCTACTGTCTCAACCATGGACTCAGCGAAATTGAAGTACGAGTAAAGATGCTCGTTAGCTACAGAAGGACGGAAAGACCCCGTGGACCTTTACTATAGCTTGATATTGGTGTTTGATTTGCGTTGTGTAGGATAGGTGGGAGACTAGGAAGTCGGAGCGCTAGCTTCGGTGGAGTCAACCTTGAAATACCACCCTGCGTACGTTGACCATCTAACCTTGGACCGTGATCCGGTTCGGGGACAGTGTCAGGTGGGTAGTTTGACTGGGGCGGTCGCCTCCTAAAGAGTAACGGAGGCGTTCAAAGGTTCCCTCAGACTGGTTGGCAATCAGTCTTCGAGTGCAATGGCATAAGGGAGCTTGACTGCGAGACCTACAAGTCGAGCAGGTACGAAAGTAGGACATAGTGATCCGGCGGTTGCGTGTGGAAGCGCCGTCGCTCAACGGATAAAAGGTACCCCGGGGATAACAGGCTAATCTTTCCCAAGAGTCCATATCGACGGAAAGGTTTGGCACCTCGATGTCGGCTCATCGCATCCTGGGGCTGAAGCAGGTCCCAAGGGTTGGGCTGTTCGCCCATTAAAGCGGTACGCGAGCTGGGTTTAGAACGTCGTGAGACAGTTCGGTCCCTATCCTCTGTAGCCGGAAGAGATTTGAGGAAAGCTGCCCCTAGTACGAGAGGACCGGGGTGGACGAAGCTCTCGTGTGCCAGTTGTCCTGCCAAGGGCATGGCTGGTTGGCGACCTTCGGACGGGATAACCGCTGAAAGCATCTAAGTGGGAAGCCCATTCCAAGATGAGATCTCTCACTGGGTTAACCAGGTAAGGCCCGTGGAAGAACACCACGTTGATAGGCCGGAAGTGTACGCACGGTAACGTGTTTAGCTGACCGGTACTAATCGGCCGAGGGCTTGATTAATCCGCAATCCTTGAGTTGTCAGGCTGTATGGCTCTGTGACAAACAGTTCGGCTGTGTTACGGGGTTGATGTCTGAGAAACCAAGTAAATTACACGTCTAAGTTCGTGCTCGCTATTCAGTTCTTTAGGGATCATCTCAATAGTTTCGGTGGTGCTAGCGAGAGGGCCACACCCGTTCCCTTTCCGAACACGGAAGTTAAGCCTCTCAGCGCCGATGGTACTTGGATCGAGAGACCCTGGGAGAGTAGGTCGCCGCCGGATTTCGCT
>Ga0213868_10004791_pt1 | contig 12330 bp, 8 predicted proteins | sample PICome_9_FD_160087 | JGI IMG/M metagenome (GOLD analysis project Ga0213868, IMG submission 160087) | Coastal seawater microbial communities near Pivers Island, North Carolina, United States - PICO127 | ecosystem: Environmental > Aquatic > Marine > Coastal | place: USA: North Carolina | collected...
TCGAATAGGCTGTTCTTGTTTTAGATCCAGACAACCTTGAATATTCTTTCAAGAACAATCCAATCCCACCCCCACTACATAGGCAAGCAGTACCAACGGCCAATCCAGCAGCAAAATAATTATGAGCGGATCGCTGACTAATGGTATCTGCGGCATCTAGCTTAAAAGCAAGAAGAACTCCAACAATTGTACCATAAATAGCAAGAACTCCTGCAATAATAATAGGGAAGAAGCTTTTGAGGGAAAGTTCGGAATTGAATCGTACAGCGAAGATTCCAGCATGTGCACTGGCATAACATGCTCCAGCGGCTGAAAGGAAGATAGCCAACGCTGCCCCGAGAGCAGTCCAAAGTTCTGGCGGTAAATTAGACATGAGTGATTTTTAAAATTTCGTTTAGAAATAATGAAAGATGATTGAATGAGATGAAATAACAAATAACAGATTGTGTCAAGAATCAAGAATGCTATGAATGTCGACGAACAAAAGTGTTCGCAAAGATCAGTAAAACTTGAGTCCCGTTTCAGTTTTTTATACGATCGACAATGATAAATTTGTCAACTGTTAACCTTTCTAGATAGTTCCATGTTCTAATTATAAAAATGCTGAAATATTAAAAAGAAAACTTGAACATATATAGGTCACAAATGGTTTGCACCGATCCTTTGATGGTAATCACTCTGCGTACTTTGAGCTGCATAAGGAAAATGGTCCAGGATAGAACGCTACCTCGGCGTTTCTTTCGTCTCGATCATAACGACTGCATCCGATGACATCCTCAATATATCTCAAACATTGATTCTATGCATAGAACAAAGATAGGTCAATATATCGAAGGAGTGCAGGTCGATCCTTCGAACGAAATCACTCTGTGATACTTTGACCGGCATGGGGAAAATGGTCCAGGATAGAACTTAAGCTCGACGTTTCTTTCGTTTCGATCATGACGACTGCATTTGGTAGCACTGTGAATCATATTTTAGTTGTGCCATATATATACAGAGCTTACGTTATATAATAAGGTATCCTTCTGCTTCAAAGGAACTACAGTGAGACTTGTCTATATACCAATGGTGCATCTACTACCCATGCTGAGAGCCATACGAAAAAGAAGAAGAAAATCTCGGTCTGAGCATATATTACTACGAAAGGATATCTTATATTCTTTAAAATAACTAATAGAGAGAGTCATATGTGTGGACACTCTAGAGAGAGAAAGATATTCCTTGAAAGGAGCTCTATGGCTGCTAGCTGCTAGAATATTTTTAAAAATTTAAAAAACTCTAGCAGGCGTTCCCTGCTACTGCTACGCGGTCGTACTATCATGAATGCTATCAAACAAAAGAAACATTCGAAAATTGTGCGAAAAAGAAAGTTACTATCTATCTAAATGAAAATTTCAAACAAAAATTGATGGAACGAAGTCAGAAGGGTTGTAGTTTGTTTGTTGTTTGAGTTACAGGTTACTGTTCAGGCATTTCACCTCAGATTGTGTTTATGCGGGAAGACGGACGACGACGAAGATCAAAGAGCCTAAATTTCAAGAGCAGGTAGAGCCTATTTAGGCCTTGGCATTGGTTGCCGGTGTCATTTTTTAATCTCATAGTGTCAAAAAATCTTTTTATAAAATCAATTCATCATAGCCTCATCATGATTGGTTCCAAGTATTCAACTAATAAGTTGATTACCATTCTTGCATCATTTTATTGTTTCTCTCACCCGAACCTTGCAGTACTTGTATCTGCTGCAGAAGAGTGTACCCATGGAATGCTTTATGTATCTGATGCAGCTTCATCCGTCATCAGCGCTTTCGATCTGGATCAAGCATCGCTCCAAGACCTCCCCGTGGTAGAGTCCATTGACACCGGAATGAGCGAACAGTGGCTCTATACCAACAACATCATGAACAATGTAATCCTTACATCTGTCTTTCGTGGAACTGCCGCTAGTGGCTATGCCGATGGAAAAGTTCGTTTTATCCACACCGGTGTGAGTACTGAAAGCCATGGAGATCATATTCATGTGGAGAAATCCCCATTCAGCTTCCGTGATAACGGTCTTATCACATGTGCTAGACCCATTCATTATGTACCAAATGATAACAAGATTGCCATTTTCTGTGATGGTAATTTCGGAACGTCGGAGGAGGAGCAAATCAACTCACAGATTTGGGTTGTGGATGAAGAGCTACTGGCGACGTCTACATCTGCAAATGCAATCATTCACAATTCGACTCTTGAAGGATCACATCATGGTGTGGCCATTCCTTTGTCGGGCGACCACGTTCTCCACTCTCTCGCCACGGATGACAGGGTCAACCGTACTGCTGGTGCGTCCTCACTCCCAAATACATTTCAAATCATTGATTTGGATGGGAATCCTGTGCATGATATTGATGATGAGACAGATCAAAATAATTCTTGTTTGGGATTTCACGGGAGTGCCGTTGCTGGTAATGCATTTGCATTCGGCTGTAGCTCAGATCATGGTGGTATTCTTGTAGGCCAATATGTCACAGGTATTACAAAAAAAGCTTATTTGACAGAGGCCCTTTTGTACCCTACTGCTGTCAGCTTTGATGGTCATCGTACAGGGAACTTTGCTGACCATCCTGAGAGCAGCTATATCATTGGAAACTTTGCAGGAGTAAACTCTTTCAACCTCATCGCATTTCAACCTTCGAATCTAGAATCTAATGTTATGACTGAGAGTCAGATTCAGGTTTTAGACCAGAGACTTTGCAGTTATGATTTTGAAAAGTCGGAAGGTGAATATGTTCTTACATGGTTGGCGTCTGGTGTGCTAGAAGTGTACAAGATCGAGCCAACTTGGTCTCTAGTAGCTGAAATTCCAGTGATGGATGGAATGACCGAATGTTCCCAGGCATTCATGGTGTCGGGATATGGACAAGTCTTTGTCATTGAGCCTGAAACACAGAAGATTCATGCAGTCAGTCTTGGACACCTTGATCATGACCACGATATGTCTATTGAAACGACCACTTTAGACTTTGTGCCATTTTCAGCCGTTGTTGCAGGTGTACCAGAGGGCGCGAGCTGCCATTCGGAAGACGATCACGATGAAACAAGTGCTGGAGTAAACGTAACCATCCGTGCATCAGCTTCTTTCCTTGCAATGCTATCTGCTGTGTTTCTTCTTGCAGCTTAATTGCGATGCGATCATAACAGAGGAGCAGCCAGGCAGGGGCAGGATGGTCCAGCACTATTTCTTTGGTAGAGGACGAAGAGTTCTAAATGGTGGCTGGCTGAATGTGGTTTTGCGGACTAAATCTAGTAGCAGCCACCAGGACGAGGAGCAATATGAATAAACATGAAACCGTTAGTAGCAAATTCTTTCATGTCAGATATGAGCAGAAATAAGAAAAATACTAAGCTTATATTTTTTAAAAGTAATTACGAGTAAACATTTGAATTCTAAATTGTTCGCAAATCAGTCCCCCGGTTTCCTTTAAGTAAATAAAATAAGCTAATTGAACTGCTGTCTCCAACTCACCTCTCGTGAGTCGTGTCTCGTGTGTGGGATTTGTGAAGATCTTTGATCTGAGCTGTCAATAAGAATAGAGAGTATCTGAGTAACTAAAGTTACTCCAAACAGCGCCTTACTTTTTATATTTAGAGAATAAGAATGCACGCGACAACAATAGCTGCCTTTCTTTCGACCACTGCAATATCTCTTGCTCCAAATGTGCTGCTTTTTCTCTTTCCAACCTACCGACCAGAAACTGCATCGAGCATCAACCCCCTCGCCATCGGTCAAGCACTGGCAGCCGGAGGCCTTTTGGGTGATGTGTTTTTGCATACTTTACCACATGAAATGAACCATGACAACGGACAAGTCATTGGTATGGCAGTTCTCGTTGGATTTTTAGTATTTTTTTTATTTGATTTATTTGTACGATCTTTTGGTCACGATTGTCACGATCACAATAAGAAGCAGGAGAAGAAACCCGAACTAAATAATAAGAAATGGACATCGGCCGCTATCTTGAACTTAGCCGCAGATTCATTGCATAACTTTACAGATGGGATAGCAATAGGTGCATCGTTTGCGGGGTCTAGTTTTGATGAAGCTTTGCCTCTTTGGGATCAAGTTAGGATTCTTCTTCGCTCTAGAGGAGGATTGGCAACCATAGCTGTCCTATTCCATGAAATTCCTCATGAGTTGGGAGATTATTCTATACTGGTAAGCTCTGGATTTACAAAGATGGAAGCTATTAAAACTCAATTTATCACCGCTGTTGCAGCATATTGTGGGACTTTTGTTGGTCTTTATGGGATGACGATTATGAAAGAGATTCTTGGTAACGATCTAATGATTCCATTCACAGCAGGAGGATTTTTGTATCTCGCATCTGTGACTATCTTACCGGGATTACTTCATGAAAAAGTTTCTCGTCGCGCTAGAACTGCTCAAATTATTGCGTTTTGTATCGGGATTGGTTTCATGTATGGGGTAGCAGTTTTAGAGCATGCTAGTGGTGGTTGTGGACATGATCATTCTCATGGTCATCATGAGCATATTCATCAAGTTGATCATCGTGCAGATGGGCGTCATGTCCATCTTGAAGAACTGCATAGTCATGAGCACAGTCACGAGCACAGTCATGAACACAGTCATGAACATATTCAGGAAGATGAAATGCACCATCATCATCATCATCATCATCCAGAAGAAGAGCTTTGAACTGAAATAAAAATGACACCTGTAAAAATGATGACAGATGTATTTGTTACTTCAGTAAGTAATCATCTAAGTAATATGATACTTTTTCCTTCCGATGTATGAAGAAAATAAAATGGTGCTTACGATATTGTGTAGTGTATTATTCTTTCTGCTTTGGATCCATTCTTTCCTATGCAAAGCATAAATGGAAGAAGTATGAGATGACTTTCACGTACTACTTACTTAGTATCGAATATATTCATGATTATTCATATGTTGGCTCGAGCTAACATGGTCCTTTTTCGGTATATTTCAATCTCTTGTACAAGACGCACAGCGCACATCGACTGCCGACTGCGGCGAGCGGCGAGAAGCGAGAAGCGAGAGTTGTAAAGAAGTCAGTGCAGTCTATCTAAGTATATAACGAAAACAAAAATTTGGATTAAAGTAACAACCATTATCGTACGTAAAAGATGTCAAAGGAACAATCAGAGTCTGAGTATCAACCAACCAAATCAACAAGGGTAGCAAGTCCGATAGAGGCATTGGAGGATAAATGGGTTGAATGGCTTACAGTATGTGAGGTTGTAAACCCACGAACACAGCAAAATCAACTTGAAATTCGTTCATTTTTTGAATCTACTACAACGAGAGAAAAGGTTTGGGACGAACCGCCAAGTGGAGCTGTAAATATTGTTTGGGCAAGTGACGAAGCGAAGGAAATGGCAGCTGCTCAAATTCTCGATCTCCAGATAGTGAAAGGCGATGAACATTGCAAGAATTCTGAAGATGATCAGAATAACGAAAAGAAGAAAAAGAAGTTCTCTTTTCAAAATATTTTCAAGAGGAAAGACATTGAAATTAGAGCCCCAGATGGTAAAATGGCATACAAACCTGGATCAAATACAGCACTATTCGTTGGCATAGGGGATGATGATAAACATCATGTACAACTTCAAATAGCCATGAGCGAGAGCTTGAAACTGCAAGATCGAAGAGAAAGTTTACCAATAAATACAAGCGAAGAGGATGATATTGATTTGGCGACTGCTTTATCACTCTCAGAGCTTGATATCCAGAATGGAACATCTCAAAACTCGTCAATGTTACAGGAAGATGAAAAGCCTCGTGCAAAGTAAAGTAGCCATGATCATACCCTTCATCTATTTTAATATACTGACTATGAATTCCATAAAGTTATATATAAAGTTCATTCATAGGTTCAATTGCGCCTGTGCTGCTAAGTTCTATGTATTCACAAATATTCACGAAGTACAGCTTGCAGCAAGAATAAAAAGTACAAGAAAAACATAATCCAACCTAATGATTTTGACAGCTTCCAGCCACTCCAATGAATTGCTACAACAATTGCCACTATCATCCCAAGAAGTATTAAAATGGAAAGCCAAATTCCTTCTGCTTTAATCTGTGAAAAAATGAGAATTTTAGTTGATTCCATACAGTTTCCATCATGTCATTCAATCAAACTTAGCAAATCGACTTACCTCCACAGCTTCACCGGTATAGATAGCAAAGCAGATCCATGGAAGTGGAAGTCCAACAAGAATATCAAAGATATTGCTTCCAATCGAGCTCGAAACGGCCATATCTCCTTCTCCCATTCTCGCAACAATTACACTAGAAAGCAAATCAGGCACGGATGTACCGGCAGCCAAGAAAGTCAAACCCATGAGAAAACTAGGAATACCTACAGTGGTTCCAATAGTATCAGCCCAACCAACCATGAAATATGAACAGATTCCAATCCAAATGATGGAAAGTAGAAATGCAAGGTAGCATAACTTTCCGGGAACAGTAGATCTTCTAACATCTGGAATAGTTAGCGCGAGAGGGAATACAATAGGAAGTAAGAAGAGATATTTTAGAATACCGTAGAAAGAAGCATCTTTGGGGGGAAGTATCGTTTCACAAATAGTAACATCTTTTTCGTTGTCTTCTGCCTTTTTCTGCTGCTTCTCGTAGTAAGTTGATTTAAAATACCAATCCGTAAATTCGTCAAAGGAGAGCTCTGAACCAACATCTTTGTAGCAAACTTTTACTGCATCATCTAATTCAGCTTCACCAACCGAGGGTTCAACCTCTGCTAGAAGCTTTTTGAACTCATGAGGCTGAATTCCACCCGAATTGTTTGAGTCGTATTTATCGAAAATCTTCTTGATCTGCTCTTTGATATGTTGCTCAGAATGAAGATACCAAGCTCGGAACTCAACTTTTGTAATCTAAACAGTTTGGACATCGAGTATAAAAATGAGTGTTTTTTGACAATCTAAAAGATCGAGGAAAAGTATTCAATCGGCATACAAAAGACTTACTCTTCCATTATTGTTCGTGTCCAAATCATCCATAATTTTGGAGAGCTCGGATTCAGAAATTGGATGATCTTCCAATTTGTTGAAACATTTTTGAACTTCTTCACGGGAAAGCTCCCCATCACCATTTTCATCGACAAAGTCAAAGACTTCGTCCACATTTCCTGCAATCTTGGAAACAAAACCAACTCTAGCTTTATCCAACCACGAGTCAGGATCACGGATCAACGTCAACAATCCAGCACGGAAGGTAGTATGGTACTTGAAGCTCCTAAAAGATCCATCATTAGATTCTTCATCTTTATCCGCAAGTTCTTTCCCAGTGAGCATACGATACAATGGTTTGTTAAACTTCATGACCAATACGTATCCAATGTACATCGCGAAAAGAACAATGGCTTCCCACAAATCAATGAATGCATTCTTGGGACATTCCCCAGCAAGGAATTCCTCTGGGTGTGTTTCTTCACAGTCAGAGCTTTGTCTCATTCCAACGACTCCAACAAACACAGCTAGGACAAGAAGACTAATAGCGTAGTAAGTTGAATCACGGAAGAGCGGCCACCACGTCAAGTCTAGTACATCTTTCGAAAGCATGGAACACATCCCGATCACAAAAAGAACATTAAACACAGCACTACCAACAATAGTACCAAAACCAACTTCACTTCTTTGGAAGGTACCGATGAAAGAGGTAAATAACTCAGGAGCAGATCCTCCTGCAGCCATAAGGGTAGCACCCGCAATATCCAAGCTCATATTCAACTGGTGCTCTCCACTCATTTCCTCTAAAGCAGGTACAAAGTATTCATCACAAATAATGGCAAGCGCGAGGAACATGTATAGAACACCAAATATATACGGCGCAAGTAACCACAATGGATCTGCTCTCCTTTGAAAAATACCATTCATATTCGAGGTAGGAGCAAAGGTTGGAGCATCTGTAGTTTGAAGACGCCTGGAAACAGTCATGAGTTCATCATCTACCATGTATCTTTGAGTAAAATGATTGTAAACACAGAAGCCTGCAATGAGTGAAATGAGGGCAACAGCTTTGAACGCTGACCGCATGCCGTATTTGTAACGGAAGCATCCTTTCTTCGTTACTAAATTTCGACCTGAGATTAAATTCATCTTATCCATTGCGAATATTTATTCTTAGGTAAATGTAAAGGTTAGTGCAGAAACCTTTCGGATATTCTGGTTTGAAAGGGTTTGATATGTGTTTTCGTGTGTTTGAATATGACAGTGGAAGGTGGAAGCTGGAAGCATGAATTGATCGTTGATCGTACCAAACATGTCCGTTGGGAAAGAACCCGCGAAGCTCCCAAATGACGCAAGAATGCCGTAGGGATGACGAAAGATCATTTTGAACCGGCGTTGAATCCCACTCGAGACACTTGTGGGACGCAAACCAAACCACACAAAACTCCTCCACGCACCACGGAAGAAGAGGCTTGACAGCCAGAAACCCAGAAAAACAGAAAATCGCAAACGCAACAACTTCAACCAAGAAGTGGAGAATCGTTTGGGAGAGAGAGAGAGAGAGAGAGAGAGAGAGAGAGAGAGAGAGAGAGAGAGAAGAAACACAGTTTCTTCTTGCCTATATATTTAAATACAAATACACAAAAGCGAGATAGTGCATCAAACATACGTCACCACAGGTTTGAATTACACAGTTCATTTTCCATCTTTAGTATTATTCAACACTCAACGGTTGTCAGAGAATACATCAAAAACGAAACGGAATTCTAAACCATGGCAAAATTTTCCAGAGCAACACTGATTGCAGCATTATTGAGTTTACATTATTCAAATTCCTTTGTGCCAAATGTCAATCTTCCATCATTCACTCAAAAACTATCTTTGAGTATGAGCAGTACTGCAGTTTCACCATCCAATACAGACTTTAACGCTGTTCATGTCGCCAAGATAGGTGGACGTGGTGCCATTTCTACATCTCAAGAAGCTGCCGATAAAAATTTATCCTTGGGAGCACCCGGCAATCGTCCGGAGGGTGGACAATTTATGACGAAAGGGGGAATTGAGGTGTCAGCTCAAGTGGATACTTTGCAATATGTGAATAGAATGGATGATGCACCGGAAGGATCCAGTGCCAAGGCAATTGAGGATTTAATTGATAAATTGGACAGTCGGAAAGGAGTTTTATTGTCATCTTCCTACGAATTTCCTGGAAGGTAAGTGTTGATACTAACGCATGAATTAGTTCATGTCATGGTGTTTTAATGGAAAGAGACCATTGCATCGCTCACATATGTAATTATATATTTTGTTATGAAAAGATATGCACGTTGGTCTCTTGGTTTTGTTGATCCTCCTCTTGAAATTGCAGGGATAGGTCAAAAATGCACAATTCGTGCATTGAACGATCGAGGAAAAGTTTTGTTATCAGCGGTTGAACATGCCATGAATCAACTTCAAAATGATGGAGTGTTACAAAGTTTGGATGTTGGTGATGATAAAATCGATGTCACCATCGTGCCACCTGCAGAAGTTGGAACGTTTAGTGAAGAAGATAGATCTCGTCAGGTGAGTTTTGTGGTTTGTTCCATTGTTATTATTATTATTTTTAAAAATGACCGAATCAAATACACTCACATGACTAAATATTGCTTAACACAGCCATCATTATTTTCTGTCGTTCGGTCTCTTGTAGATTTGTTTGGATACGAAGATGGCGATGGACAGCTTGGATTGTATGGCGCATTTGGATATGACTTGACTTTCCAATTTGAACCCATTGATTTGAAACAGAACCGTGATCCTACACAGCGTGACTTACTATTATATCTCCCTGATGAAATTTTCGTTGTAGACCAAGATAAGCGAGATGCATGGAAAATTACTTATGATTTTTCTGTTGATGGTAAAAGTACAAAGGGAATGGAAAGAGGAGTAGGCGAAATAGCGGCATTTCAACCATTCGACAACAACGACACAGAGGCTGTCGCCAAATTTAGCGATCGTGATACGCCTAAAAACGAATTCACGAAATCAGTCGAGCTTGCAAAAAAAGAATTCAAGGTTGGAAATCTTTTTGAGGCAGTTGTATCACAAACATTCAGAGAGAAAATGGACAGCGATATCCCTCCATCTATGTTGTTTAGAAGGTTGAGGGAACGTAATCCTTCTCCTTATGGATTCTTTATCAACTTGGGAGAACAGGAATATCTTGTGGGAGCAAGTCCTGAGATGTTTGTACGTTGTGAAAAGATTGAGAAAAATGATTACAGAGAAAATGCCATCCGCGTAGAAACCTGTCCAATTTCAGGAACAGTAGCAAGAGGCGAAGATGCATTAGAGGATGCAAAGAGAGTTCGAAGTTTGATCATGAATCAGAAAGAAGAAAGTGAATTGACTATGTGCACTGATGTCGATCGAAACGATAAATCCAGAATTTGCGAGCCTGGTTCAGTTAAGGTCATCGGTCGAAGACAAATCGAGATGTACAGTCGCCTTATTCATACAGTCGACCATGTGGAGGGATACCTTAGAAAGGAGTTTGATGCACTCGATGCATTTCTATGCCATACATGGGCTGTGACTGTCACTGGTGCTCCAAAGACCTGGGCTATTCAATTCCTGGAGGATGTTGAGCGATCCCCTCGATGTTGGTACGGGGGTGCTGTTGGTCTAGTAGGTTTTGACGGTAGTTTGAATACAGGTCTAACTCTTCGCACCGTAAGAGTTAAAAATGGTGTAGCTGAAGTTCGCGCAGGGGCAACACTTTTGTATGATTCAGACCCAGAAGCCGAAGAGCTCGAAACAGAACTAAAAGCATCTGCTATGATGGATGCCATAGTACAGGGTGCTGATACTCCATCTGTGAGCACGACATCAACTGTTGAAGAAAAGGTCGGCCAGGGTAAAAAGATTGTTCTAGTTGATCACGAAGACTCATTCGTCCACACACTAGGAAATTATTTGAGACAAACTGGAGCTGAAGTTCAAACTCTCAGAAGTGGACCATCTACATTAGACGCAATCGAGAAGATGGTTCAATCTGGAGAAAAACCGGACATGGTTGTCTTATCTCCTGGACCTGGAAACCCAAGTGATTTTGGACTGTCGAAAACCATCGCGCTTCTAACAAAGTATAGCATTCCTGGTTTCGGAGTTTGTCTTGGCTTACAAGGTATGGTTGAGCACTTCGGAGGTGAACTTGGTGTTCTTGATTACCCAATGCATGGAAAGCCCTCGCCTGTAACTCTTACGAGTGATGGAATGAAGGACGGTAGCATTTTCAATGGTATCCCCAAAACCTTTGAAGTTGCCAGGTATCATTCACTTCATGGCATTAAGGACAAGATCCCAGACTGCCTGGACATCACTGCTTTGACTGAAGACAATATCGTCATGGGAATCCAGCATAAGAGTTTGCCATTTGCCGCAGTGCAATTTCATCCTGAATCAATATTGACAAGCCCATCACATGGAATGACTATTATCAAAAATTCTTTGCGATTTCTTACAGAAGAAAAGTCTGCAATGTCTAAGACACAAGGAACTGTCATTGAAGATCTCGACTGCCTATCTGTTGCTGAGCTGAAGGAACAATTGAAAAATGCTAATATTGGCTCAAGTGGAAGTAAATCTGATCTCATCGTCAAACTGACACTACTAGCCCAAAAGAGAGATGAAGCTAAGAACGGTTTACTGAGTTTGGACAGCATGACCGTGTCAGAGCTACGCGAATTAAAGCATGGACTCGGTGTAAAGGGAACTGCCGGAAATAAATCTGAACTTCTGTCAGTCCTGAAAGAGAGCCTTGGAGTATAGTTGTAAAACGCTATAATAATAACTGCTTTTCTATCGTCCTCTAGCTATGTCCAAGATTATTTATAGTCTTACGAAGTATGTATTTGGTTGTGGAAACATCAGAAAAAATATTACCCTTTCTTCAAGTCGCCGAGAGGGTTCAAGAGAGAAAAAGGGAAGTCTTTGGTAGAATCCGTTGAAGTACTAGTTCTTGACGTGTTGATATTGCCTTTTAAGAATGCAATTTCAGCTCTTAAATCGGCTATGGTGGTTTGGAGCTGTGTAACACTGTTTTCGAGCTCTTTCTGATCTTGTAACATATCTGAAAGAGTTTCATTCATAATCATCACATTGTCATCCATTACATCTGACACAGATGTCCTCAAGGATCGTGTGCTAGTTTGAGGAATAATATCATTCGGCGGAAGAACACCACTTCGGCTGTGAATTGATTGTAGTAAGTCACTTTCACCATGCAAAGCATCAACACCCGTAGCATCCATTCCCGCCAAAGACTCACAAATGATGGCAATGATCAAG
>Ga0213868_10004798_pt1 | contig 12319 bp, 8 predicted proteins | sample PICome_9_FD_160087 | JGI IMG/M metagenome (GOLD analysis project Ga0213868, IMG submission 160087) | Coastal seawater microbial communities near Pivers Island, North Carolina, United States - PICO127 | ecosystem: Environmental > Aquatic > Marine > Coastal | place: USA: North Carolina | collected...
AGAAATTCAAGAGACTCGGTGTGTTTGGTGGTTGGTTTCTTTTTTTCGGCACGAACAGGAGAATGCGCCACATATCTATCTTTAGGTAACTTTTCCATTGCAGTGTCAGGTCAATCAATGTTTCATACAAAGAACACAAGACAAATACCGACCGAGTGAATTCGATAATCGTGGGAACACGGTGGTGTTCAGTCGAAATCTATCATCTTAAGGAGTAGACTCTGATTGCTGCTCCACGACACAAGGAATTGTTTATTGTTGTTCCGTGCATATTAAAAGATGAAATTACCAGTTGAATCAATAATTTATAGGTGTTATTATTGTGTCAGGAGTCAGGATGAATGCTGGTGGCTGTGGGCTGTGGCCTGTGGCTTCTCATGTTTTCGAGTGAGTCTTTGGGGGTTCTAGTTGGAGATAATGAAGGTGTCTTCCTTACAGTCACAAGATTCGACGCGTATCAAATTTCACATCACCATCATCGTTTTGACACACTGCTTAGGAAAGTCAACACCTACTTTGCACATTTTTGAATACCAAGATAGAACAATCATTGGTACAATTATGACATCAAGTATTATCAGTGCGATAAAGAAAATCGCTCTTGTAGTCCTGGTCATATTGTACTCCGCCGTATCAGAGACTTGCGCTTTTCAGATAAGCACCAGATCCTTTCTGAGCAAAACTAAGATTGAACTTGCCCCTTTCCATTTGTTTGCCAATACTTCAAATGATAAACATTCCAAGCTAGGTAAATTGAGAGTCAATAAAATATCATTCAGGCATCTACATAAGAGGAAAGCAAAACACAATATACCACCAGAAAACTTAGATGGTACTGTACATGTTCCTCTACAAAAAGAGATCAACACTGTCACTGAACTGGAAGAATACTTTGAGGATTCCAATAGACATTTCCGAAAGAAAGGAAAAGATCAAATTGATTATGATGCATTATTAGCTGCATTATGTGTAAAGGGCGATACTCAAATAATTGGATCAAAAGATCGACCTGATTTTGTCCATCCTGTACTAAAGGTGATTCATCAAAGAAGGAAGGATGAAGCATCATCTTCTTCTCCATTTGATAGGAAAGATAATAAAAAAGTCGCACTGGTGGTGGAGGGTGGTGGGATGCGCGGTTGTGTGACTGCGGGGATGGTAACTGCTATCTATTATTTAGGGCTTGAAAACACCTTCGATGTGATTTACGGTTCCAGTGCTGGAACTGTCATAGGTGCATACTTCAATACACGTCAATTGCCATGGTTTGGTCCTGAAGTGTACTACGATTCTCTCACAACTGCAGGGAAGAAATTTATTGATACGAAGCGTTTATTGAGAGCATTGGGGTTCGGTCTCATGGATCCTCGATTGATCAAAGACGTTTTAACAAGACCGAAATTTGGAAGGCCAGTCCTAAACTTGGATTTCTTATTAAGAGAGACTATGCAAGAAAAGAAGCCATTAGACTGGGACAAATTTATACAGATGCAGAGAAAGCAACCGCTCAAAGTTGTCGCTAGTGGGTTGAAACGAGGTAAAAGTGTTTGTTTCTCTATGGAAAATGGAGATTTCGGAAATATTCAAGAGTTGGCAGCATGTATGTATGGTAGTTGCTTATTACCGGGTATTGCAGGTCCACTGATGAACCACAATTCGAAATTGACGTCTGGGGAAAAGGACAAGTTTTTTGTTCGAAATAACGTAAACCAAGACGGAGTGGAACCTCTTGCGGATGCTCTGATCTATGAACCGTTACCATATGGCACAGCTATTGAAGAGGGAGCAACCGATGTAGTTATGCTCCGTTCCAGGCCCGATGGTACCGATGTAACTGGCAAAACTAGCATATTTGAGAAACTTATCTACCACCGTTTCTTTCGAAAAAAGAATAAATTGAATCATGTATACAAGCACATGAGACAAGCACAGCATAAAAAAAATTATGCAAGGCAAGTTCTTGAACTGAATGAGGCATGCCAGGACGATGGCTCTGATACTAGATCTGCTCGTGTAATGGCTATTGCAGTTCCTCCAGGGTCCCCTGAAGTAACAAGATTAGAATCAAGGAGGTCGGCAATCTTCGATGGAGTTCGCCGTGGCTTCGCCCGTGCATACGACAGTCTTGTGGAGGACCCGAATGAACGTGGACGCGGTGCGATTGTTGCCAAGCAGGTCCTTCCTGATGAAATTCTAGATTACAATCCTTTATCCATTGATGCCGATGGTTCAGCGTTTGCCCATTTTTTGAAAGAACAAGGTAGCCGTTACAAGCATTTGTCAGACACACTCGGTAAGACAGCTATAGAGGCCGGTATGCCACGGTAATACGAAATATGTCATCAAGACAGAATCAAGTTACAAAAAATAAATGTAAACCTTGTTTTAATTTTCGAATGAACTGAATGCTGCGTTTAAAGCTGCATCAAGATCATTGATTAGATCTTTGCAGGACTCAATTCCCACAGATAATCTTATGAGTGTGTCATCAATTCCTAAAATCTTCCTTTGATCATCAGGGACAGAGGCGTGAGTCATTAAGGAAGGACATTCAACGAGTGATTCTACAGCCCCGAGACTCTCCGCCAAAGCAAATACTTTCAACTGAACATTACGGTGGTTTCGTGTAAAATGAGTATCCAATTGTTTAAAATCGAAGATTGATTGCTGCACAAAGTAAAAGTCACTTACCATCTTTACTACTATGGCACTTTGTTCTCGTCCTCCAATGCAGTAAAATGCGATCATTGCTCCAAATCCATCCTGTTGAGTTTTTGCAAGGTTATGTTGAGGATGTGAGCGCAACCCTGGATAAAGAACTTTTGTAACACCTTTGTGTTTCTCGAGAAACAATGCAATAGCCATCGCATTCCTTGCGGCTGCTTCCATACGAATATGAAGAGTCTTCAGGCCCCTATGAGCAAGGAAACAATCAAATGGAGATGGAACGGCGCCAATTCCATTTTGAATAAACCTTAACTTCTTGTAAAGATTGTCATCATTACAACAAACTACTCCCATGACAGTATCGGAATGTCCTCCTATATACTTTGTGACAGAATGTACGCACAAATCAGCACCCAGAGTAAGAGGATTCTGGAAGTATGGAGAGCAGAATGTGTTATCCACTGCCAAAATACAGTTGTGGCCTTTAGCCATCTTTGCAACAGCTTGAATGTCGGATATCTTTAGAGTAGGATTTGTTGGCGTTTCAAGCCACAGTAAGTACACCTTTTCATCGGAAACTTTCTTCGAGAGTGTTTCAATATCTTCGAAGTCCATAAATTCAGTTTCAATGCCCATAGAAGGATGAACAATTTGTCGAAAATATCTTTGTGTTCCTCCGTATACATCATCAACGCAAATAATCTTTTGACCGTGTGATAGTAAATGAACCACGGCAGATGTCGCTGCACTACCAGATGAAAAAGCGACACAATATTTGGCTTTCTCAGCTGCAGCCATAGCTCTTTCAAATGCCCCTCGTGTTGGATTACCGGTGCGAGAGTATTCATAGCCTAATCCAAAACTACGAGGGTCGTCTCGGGCAGTGGTTTCACCGGGATTCTCTTGGTGAAATGTTGTCGCGACACTGATTGGGTAAACCACGGCTCTTTGGGGATTTCCTGGATCGCGTATACCACTGTGGTCATTTCCATGAAGATAAAGTGTTCCCTTTTGATGATACGGGTCTGCTCTTTCTAGAGCTTGTTGAAACGATTCCTCTTCTTCTTGATAATTTGCACTCATTATCTGAAGTGTATGATGTCTCTCTATCTTATCTAGGTAGAGTAGAGTGATGTATGAAACTCTTCAATCTAGAGGGTAGTAATGATTGATTCGAATTCTCAAATGTCAAACGTCAAACCCAAAAATCTCACAGATGTCTTTTTTAGTTTTATTTATTTCCAGCAGTTCTCTAGAGAGAGTATTCGGAAGATACGATGACCGGTGACACAGCGAACGCAACGCATCCGCAAGTACTTCTGCAAATTGTTACCACGGTGCACGCCGTTGTTACCACCCTTGACGGGGTTAGCCTACCCCTGCGCCCTGCGCGTTGTTACCACCGGTGGTAACAGTTTGCAGTAGGCCACTGTACCTCGTACTCGTCCGTACCTTGGTCCGCAATCTGTTTCACTCTTTCCCTTTTTACATTGAATTTCATGCAAAGAAATGGTATAATGGCAGTTAAAACCCTATGGGGTAGTTTAAATGGTGATGAAGAGTCAGATGAACGGAAGCGACAAAGAAAACACTTTCTTTCTCGTGTCCATTCCGGAAAGGATAATATAGAGACGAATGATGATAATATATTATCTACCAAAAGTTCTGAACATGCTGAATCCAGTGATATATCTCAATTAAGTGTCGGTTTCAAAACAGTCAGTATACGTGAATACGAGATCGTTCCAGGGTGCAATCCCTCCGTCTCAGTGGGGTGCCCAGTTTCACTTGGATGGGGATACACAGAAGAAATGCATATGCAATTTCATGCATTTGAAACTATTCGACAACCGCAGAGGCGTATGCAACATCAAATGAGAATGCCTAAAACATATCGCGAAGATAAACTTTTAGACTTTGGTTACACCAAAAAAGATCTTAAGAAAGCTGATAAAGATGCACATCGAATAAGAACGAAAAGGCTCAGTAACATGCCAAAATAGGTTCTAAAATGACAACAATCTATGCTACAAAATACTTACTCTTATTATTCTAAGCTATATGTGCGTTGTAAATTAAATAATTATTGTATTACATATTTTTAAAATAGCCCTGCAGGTGTGCATTCGTTCACCCAAATCTGTTCCACAGGTTGTCTTGCTCTGATAAGGTGAACGTCTCCCTTACTATCGACAAGAACTTCTGGAGCCTCAGGAAAGCTGTTATAATTCTTCGTGCTCATGCCTGCACAGTATGCTCCACTGCCATCCATAATGATGATATCATTGATCTCTGCTTTTCTTATTTCTCGCTCACCGAGAGCTTCTGGATCACCTGGTTGAGGTGTCATCAAATCTCCACTTTCACAACAGTGACCAACGACAACTACACTCTCAGTCTCAGATCCTACATCTTCAGAATTTCCAGAACCTGGAAGAATTGTAATGGGATGAATGGCACCGTACAATGAAGGACGTAACACATCTGTCATTCCTGCGTCCATCTTAAGGAAAATACGCCCCGCCTCTCCAGTAGTAAACACCTTATCTTGAACTTTACTTACAAGAGCTCCAGCCATTGCGACAAGGTACGTTCCTGGCTCAATTTCCAATTGCAACTCTCGTCCGTTCTCAGTGGCAAAAGTCTTGAAAGCCTCAGCGACAGGTTGTCCAATCTCCTGCAAGTCTGTGGTGGGTTCACCGGGATTCCTTCCAACCTTGTAACCCCCTCCAAGATTCAAAGTCGTCACAGTGGGGAACATCTTGCAAAAGGATAACGATTTTGTGGCAACCTGTTGCCAAATCTTGGGATCACTTCCAGATCCAATATGAGTATGAATACGCTCAACAGTAAGTCCATACTTTTCAACAAGGTCCTTCACTTCACTCTCGACAAGTTCATGCCATATTCCGAATGAAGATGATGGTCCACCGACATTTGTTTTGCTGAATCCAGTGGTAGAAGCAGAGAATCCTCCAGATCCTACTCCTGGATTTACACGGACACCGATTTTTTTCCCTGTTCCAGCATAGTGCTTGCCGAAACGTTCTAGTTGAGAGATGGAACTGATTGTGACGATGATATGATATTGATATGAGTTCAAGATTGAAAAAAGAGTTGGGTGATGTGTAGAGGTTTCTATCCTCCAGAGAATACAATATACTACTTACCAAGCATTGACCTTCACACCCATATCCACCAATTCCGCAAAATCAGCAGGAAGTTCCTGTGTGCTAAGACTAATATTCTCAGCAGGAATTCCAGCAGCCATGGCACGGCGAACTTCATATCCGGAAGAAGCATCAATATGGATACCCTTTTTGTTGAAGATTTTAAGTATGGTGGAGTTAGGACATGCCTTCATGGCATAACGAACAGTGAGACCATATGCATTTGGGAAAGCTAGACACTTATCAGCGTTTTCGATGAGCTTGTCCATGGAATAGGCATACAAGGGTGTTCCACCGGCAACATCAATGCATTTCTTTGCAGTTTCCGCGTTAAGAAAGACGGATTCTGTAGGGTTTGACATGGAAAGTGAAGTACTGATCCTACTGTTCAAGTTAAACGAAGGGCTAAAAGCCAAGCATTGACTAGCAGCTAGAGAAATGGAAAGAACGGTAAGGGGTGAAAACTTCATTTTGAATCTGTTTCTATGTGGAACAAATTGAAAAGTCGTGCCGAAAGTGAACTTTGTGCGTTGCGGTTGCAGCTTGCAGCTTCCAGCCATCCAAATACAAAAATGATGATGATTCAGGTTTTGATTCCGCGAACATCTTACGAGAAAGTGAAGTAAAGTAATAAAATATCATAAACTAGCCGGTAAAATATTATCGTCCTGTATCCTGTGTGTGTTTATGAGTAGACACATATCTACAAATCATAATTAAATACTCATTTAAGGTGCATTGACACAGCATTTAAGAAAGAAACCATGACTGAAGAAGATACATCTGTGACTCGTACAATTTCAGCTAGAAAATCACGGGCTGAACGAGCAAGAGCTGAAATAGGAAGACGCAACAGTCAAAGTCGTAGAGCTGCCGGGAGTTTGTCGTCCAGTTTGAACCCTGACGAATCAATCACACCAGAACCATCGGATCTCATACACTCGCCTACGAATGGTACTGATACCAATATAAGTAAAGGTGGGAATACCATCAGAGACGTTTCTCCGGCGAGTCGAATGCGAATGGCTCAGATGAACAATGAACAACAGTCAAATGCTTCAAGTAATAATCAACAGCTTTATAGAAGCAATACTTATACTTCGCGCATGCAAGAACGTATGAAGAATCAGATGCAAAAGAGTCATAGTTCATTAAGTGAAGATCCAGTCCAGATGCGGGAGCAAACACCAACGTTGGATGCTCTACCTCCCAGCAATAGTGTTTCCAATCCTGCTTCTATGTCAAATAATGCTCATTTGAACAGCCTTAATGAGACAGTCATGGCAAGTAAGACAAGGCCATTCAGCTCGATGAATATCACAGCAAAGAATTCACTCACTGTAGATTCTCCCCTTCCTGCTCTTATACATCGTGCTCTCGGTGACCGTGCCTACGAGAAACGAAAAAATGCAGCGCTCGAAGTTGAGGCCATTGTCAAATCCCTTGCAGAATCAGCGCGGACTACCAATGGTGTTGCCAATCAGGAACATAAAATGATTTTTTCGTTAATACTCATCTTATCTAAAGATTTTTGCACGTCCATGAACTCTCACTTTCGAAAGGGAGGTTTGATTGGCCTTGCTGCAACTGCCATTGGATTGATGCCACAGCAGTTAACATCGAAGTACTTGGATAGTTTGATTCGACCTGTCCTTCTGTGTTTTGATGATCCTGAGCCAAGAGTTAGGTATTATGCATGTGAAAGTCTGTATAATATTGTCAAGGTGGCTCGTAGAGCTATACTTCCACATTATTTCAATATGGTCTTTGAAGGTTTGACGAAACTTGTCGCTGATGTAGATCCCGATGTTAGAAACGGGGCCGAACTTTTAGATCGATTAGTAAAGGACATTGTTACAGAAGCAGAAGAGTTTGCAATTGATGATTTCTTGCCCTTGTTGCAAAATTACATACGTCGAACCAATCCGCATATCCGGCAACTTTTGGTTGGATGGATCACAGTATTGGATGCGATTCCCGATGTAAGCATGCTTGACTACCTACCTGATTTTTTGGACGGATTGTTCAATATGCTATCGGATTCAAGTATGGACATTCGTCAGGCTGCTGACTCGGCCTTGAGTGAATTCTTAAGAGAGATGCGACAGTCATCTGTGGTGGAATTCGGTCCAATCATAAGCATCTTAGTTTTTCAGTGTCATGCAAAAGAAAAGCTCAATAGGCTTACTGCTATTTCTTGGTTAACTGAATTGATTCATCATCCTCATTCTGGAGGCGATGCGCTACTTCCATTTCATTCTGAAGTCCTCGGTGCCATCTTAACCTGCATACCGGATGCTGAGGCAGAAATCCGCAAGATTGCCGAAAGATCGAATAGTGACTTACTTGCTCTTGTTCGAGAAACGAAGCGTAAATTTGAACTTGGTGTACTAGTTGAAACGTTAACGAATGATTTAGCAGGTAAAGAAGATGTCCCTACTAAAATGGCAGTATTAAAATGGATAAATATGTTACTCGAGAAACGACGACGAGACATGAATGCATACATAAACACCTTAATGCCCATGCTTCTTAGTCTACTCACTGACAACAGTGATTCCGTTGTGCTCCTTACCGTCCAGGTACTCTCACGTATTTCTCTTTCAGAGGAAGCTCTTCGCGGATCTGCAACCAAAGAAAACATTCGCGACGAAAAACATTTTGAAATGGTGATTAGGTCTGTGTTGATGCTATTCAAAGATAATCGACGTTTATTAGAGACGCGAGGTTCCCTGATTGTGCGTCGTCTCTGCGTGTTATTGAATGCAAAAAGTGTATACTTGACTATGGCGGGCATCATATCTAGTTTTGATATATCTGGAGATGTGATGACGCTTGAATTTGTTGCCACAATGGTACACACGCTGAATTTAATCCTTTTGACAGCATCTGAACTCAATAATCTTCGAAAATTGCTTGAGGACTGCTTTACAAATGATGCGTCATCGCAAACATCCACTTCTATTACCCCATTCGTATCAAATGCTATTAGATCTAGATACCACGCAAAGAATGAGGGTGCAATGGTTTTTTCAGCATTGTTTCATTGTTGGTGCAACAACCCAGTATCCACGTTCGCTCTTTGTTTGCTTGCAAGAGCATACGATCTTGCTTTTTCCCTCATAAAAAAGTTTTCAGAATTAGAGGTTACCGTTGGGTTTCTCATGGAAATAGACAAACTTATTCATTTGATCGAGAGTCCAGTGTTTGTTCATTTGCGGCTTGAACTCCTCGACGTCGAGGCGCCGTACCATTCATATCTTCTCAAAAGCTGTTATGGTCTACTAATGCTCTTGCCTCAAAGTGCCGCATTTCGTTCGCTAAACGATCGTCTTGCATCTGTGTGCAATTTACGAGACAACCTTGGAATTCGCCCAAGCATATCTTCATCTCCATCAACCGGGCCAATAAAGAATGAAGATTCTTCTGTGTATCAAGCAGGATTAGAAGCACAGGAACTTCTGGATAGATTTGATGAAGTAATGATGTTACATAAACAAGCCAGGGATGTAGTTCAACAGAGGATCCTACTTTCGGATCATATCACTAATAATGGTCAAAAACAAGGAACAATAGTGCCTAAGAGGGGAGCAGTTTTAGGGAGATAATTTTTTTTTTAAATACGTATATTTTCACAGATTTCGGATTTGATTATAAAATCTCATCGACCACGAGTCATATCCTTCCAGTATCACAAACGCTACAAGAATATATCTCCTTCCAGAAGTAATAGCATTGCCTCCATGAAGGATCCCACTCGCATGACTGACCATTTCGCCCTCATCAATCTTCACTGATTCACCTAAGCTATTGAACCAAGTACCTCCACCTTCAAATTCATGAGCTGGGTTTAAAGCGATATTGAAGGAAAATACGCTTCCATCTCGATGAGGTTTCAACTCTGCTTGTCCACCTTCAGCGTCGTACTTCACAATAAAACCATCTGCCACACGAAGCTTAAATGGAGCTTCGCCTGGAGGTAAGAAAGTATCGAACTGTGACCTCAAGAGTGGATAAATTCTTTGTACTAAGGTTTTTCTTAAGAACGATAGTGTTTTTGGTAGCTTGATATAAGTTGTGTAAGAGGCATTCTCAAATTATCAGGAGTAACGAGTAACGATGCACCATGTGTACTTACTTCTATTATAGGTATATCTGTGGTAGGATAATTACCATGACGATTAGTTGTCCAACCCATTTCAGCAGCTTTTCTTTCTGCCTCGTCCACAATCGATTCACATTCTGACGAAGTAAAGACTTGTCTTTTTGTTTTATGTATAAGATGTCCGGCTTGATAGGGGATCAATGACTCCCAGTCATCACATGTGTAAACTTCCTCCTTAAGGGAAGTAAGAACAGTTCCTGATTCTTCTACTAGATCACTATCAGTGAGAATAAATGGGATCTTGCTTTCTCTGTAGCCTGGAATATGAATCTCACTGACCATACAAAGTCGAGAGGAAGATAGGGCGGTCCGATCCCTGAAAACAGTTTCACATGTAAATCCCAAGACAGACCCAATAACAACTGATGATATGCATAAATGGAACCTAATGTTTATCATCGTTTCCTAGCTAGCGAATTTTACTGGCATGAGTATGTACAATGCGTGTGTTGTCTGTTGTACGTCTTGTCACTCGTCACTCGTCACTCGTTTCTCGTTAACACTGTTGGTAGTGGAGTGGGAAGTGGATGTCTGTTTCCAGAAAATATAACTAAAAAGTAAAGATAGTACTATAGGATGTGTCCAATTTTTTTTACACAGAAAATGCTAAACCATCATTGTCTTTAATTCAACTTCTTTCCTTCATCACTGAGAGAATCGATTGGGCTCGTCTTGTCCAAGATTGAGAAAATTCTTTCAGCAGCCAACTTGGCTTTGGCTTTATCGGTCGCACCCATGATGGCAACACTCAATCCAGAAAGAGAGAAAAGAAGTGAAAACATTGAAATGAGATAGGCACGGAATCCATACACATCAGGGTAGTTTGAAATCAAGTAACCTCCCCAGTAAAACATCAAACCCATGGACCAGAACTGAATCAAAAAACCAGCACCGGTTGCGAGTCCTTTCGTCAAGTTGGTCTTAACAGACGATGGATCTTCGCGTTTCAATGCAGTAGCGTACTCATCGGCTCTCATCTTTTCAATGGCGAGAGATGCTACAGTGCGAATGCTCAATAGAGTTTCAACCACAATACCACCAGAAGTGTCTTTCTTTTCATCTCCTTTTGGAATTTCAGCTCCATCATCTTCACCCATGTACATTTTCATTTCCATATGCGCGCCAAACCCCATGAATGGGAGAATGGCAAGAGTCAACAATGCAAATGGCCACATGAGTGAAAAGCTAATAATCAAACCAACAACAACAGATGAAACAGACATTACGAAAGTGCGAATAGGTTCACCACTGAAAGAATGAATCATAGCAGCATCGTCCTCAATCTGAGTTGATAGTTTTCCAACAGAATGGGTATCGTAATAAGAAATATCTTGTCTCATAAGAGCGGTGAAAATAGAATCACGAACGCGCTTGTTCATGCGCTCTGTGGCTGTACCAAATCCGTAGAATAAGAGAACATTTCCAATCATTGTACTCGCAATGAGACCCAACCAACCGTAGGTAATCTTGTAAGAGTAATCCCGAATCCAATCGGCTTCATGATCGAAGTAGTCTTGACAAGTATCGTACCCCTCAAAGACATTTTCATCAAACCCAAATGTTTCGTTTGCGTTTAACAAATCGTCGTCACATGGTAATACGGGATGGAAAACAAGCTCAATCATGTAGGCGAATACAACACCCCAACCAGGGAAAATGACTCCAGCAAGAATGGCACCAATCACACCAACGAAAAAGTAGAATGTATCTGGACGAGAAAGACTTCGGGCACGCGCATTATATGCCTTCTCTTTCATTTTCTTGTCGAATTCAGTCTCTTCACCGTGGATAGAATTGTCAATATTCTTCAGCACTTCTTCATCATCTTCCTTTTTGACTCCGATGGCAGACTTTTTATCGTCCCCTGACATGTTGTGAAATTCAACAAGACGCTTGTAGCGACCATTAGGCTTCGCCATGAGGTGATCGTGAGTGCCAATTTCTTTCACAACACCATCTGCAACGACGGCAATTCTATCGGCAGTCTGAATAGTACTCAGGCGATGTGCAATAATCACAATCGTCTGGCTCTTAGATTCCATCAAATTATCAATTGCACCTTGAACAACACGTTCGCTTTCAGTATCTAATGCACTAGTAGCCTCGTCAAGTAGAAGAATCTTTGGTTTCTTCAAAATAGCTCTGGCAATAGCAATGCGCTGCTTCTGGCCTCCAGAAATCTGTGTGGCGCTTTCTCCAACTTCGGTGTCGTAACCAAGTGGGAATGACATAATGAAATCATGAGCGTTTGCTTTCTTGGCAGCATCTTCAATTTCCTCTTGAGTGGCTCCTGGTAAACCGTACTTAATATTTTCAC
>Ga0213868_10004800_pt1 | contig 12317 bp, 9 predicted proteins | sample PICome_9_FD_160087 | JGI IMG/M metagenome (GOLD analysis project Ga0213868, IMG submission 160087) | Coastal seawater microbial communities near Pivers Island, North Carolina, United States - PICO127 | ecosystem: Environmental > Aquatic > Marine > Coastal | place: USA: North Carolina | collected...
ATCATCGAAGCTGCTCGGCTCGGCGGTGTCGACAACACGATCCTGGTGGGCACGGTCTGCTCGTATCCGAAGTTCACCCCGGTGCCGTTTGCCGAGACCGAGCTGTGGAACGGCTATCCAGAAGAAAGCAACGCTCCATACGGCATCGCCAAGAAGGCCCACCTGATTCATGCCCAGGTCAATGCGCTGCAATATGGGCAGCGGTTCGCGTACCTCATTCCAACCAATCTCTACGGGCCGGGTGACAAGTTCCATCCATCGGTGTCGCATGTCATCCCGGCACTGATCAAGAAGTGTGTCGAGGCCGCCGAAGGCGGCGCGTCGCACGTCGATGTCTGGGGAACCGGATCGGCTTCTCGTGAGTACCTCTATGTCGATGATGCGGCGCGAGCAATCGTCCGCGCCGGCGAAGTCGACGCTGGAGACGGACCACTCGAGCCAATCAACCTGGGCGCTGACCGCGAGGTCACGATCAAAGAGACGGTTGAAACCATCGCTGAACTGGTCGGTTTCACCGGCGAATTGCGATGGGATCCATCCAAACCCGACGGACAACCACGTCGAGGGGTCGACGGGTCACGAGCAAACGTCGTCCTCGGGTGGAAGCCGGAAATGTCATTCGATGAGGGGTTGCGGGCCACGATCGACTGGTACTTGGCCAACCGTGCCGAGGCCGAACGAGATCCACACGCCTGACCAGACGGTTGATTCAGTCGACGACGCCAGCCGCGACTGCTGCTGCCCGATACGCCGCAGCCAACGAGGCCGTCGTCTCGTGCGCGTTGAGCCCGCTGGGGTTCGGAACGACCCACAGTTTCGCTCCCTCGAAGCCCTCGGGTTGCTCCCCCATGACCGCTTTGGGCTGACGGAAAGCCGTTCGGTACGCCGTGATCCCGGCGATGGCGACGACCAGCGGCTGACAGGTTCGAACCAGCTGGCGAAGTCGTTCGCCACCGGCGCGGAGTTCGTCGACCGTGAGCGACGACGCCTTCGCTGTGGCGCGATGCGCGATGTTCGAAATGCCAAGACCGCGACCGACGAAGTACGCCTGGTCTTGCGTGGTCATGCCGACCCCGCGATCGATCTCGCGCTCAATGATGCCCGCGGCGAACAGCGCCGGATAGAACCGGTTGCCGGGGTGAGCAAAATGTGTTTGGGTCGCCGCGGTCCAGAGCCCCGGGTTGATCCCGACAAACAACAATCGAAGTCGGCTCCCGTCAGCGTCATCGCCAATCAGGTCCGGCACGGTCGCATCGACATACGACATGAGTTCGTCTCTGGTGAATCCCATCGTCCCCTCTTCGCTCGGCCAGGTTGAGTCAAGATATTGCGTTGGCGCCAGCCGCCACGATCTGCGACACCCCCGCCCGCACCATCGCGGGCAGCCCGGGCAAGAGCGCCCTCGGCTTCTCTGTTGCCTCGAACGAGGACCTGACGTGCACCGATCAGGTCAGTCGCGCGACCAATTCGGCGAGGGGCTCGCGGAAGTCTCGCAGCGGCTCTTTGCCCGCAGCCTTCCAGGCAGCGTTGTCGAGCACGCTGTTCGCTGGCCGTGGTGCTGGACGAGGCGGATCAAGATCGGCAGTGGCAATCGGCAACACTCGCCCGCGTTGGTGGCCCGCTGCTTCCAGAATGTCGCCGACAAACTCGAACCATGAAACGGCGCCACCATTGGTGAGATGGAAGGTGCCCGCCCGCCGCTCGAGAGCGAGGGTGCGCAACGCGGGCGCGAGGTCGGCCGTAAAGCTCGGGTGGCCGCGCTGGTCGTCGACAAAACCGAGTGGCGTATCTCCCGCCGCCAGACGCAGGATGAGCTTCACCATGTTGTCTCCGTACTCGCCGCAGACCCACGATGTGCGGGCGATCGATGCAGCCGAACCGGCTGCGATTTCTCCGGCGAGCTTCGTGCGTCCGTAGACCGACTGCGGGTTCGTTTCGTCGGTCTCGACGTAGGGACGGTCGAGCGTGCCGTCGAAGACATAGTCGGTGCTGACGTGCACGAGGTGTGCACCGAATTTCTCGCAAGCGGCGCTCACGATTCCAACAGCGGTTCCATTCACTGCCTGGGCGAACTCGACGTTGGTCTCGCAGGCATCGACTGCTGTATAGGCGGCGGCATTGATCACGGCATCTGGACGGTGCTGAGCAATGAGCGCGTCGACGACGGCGGCATCGGTGATGTCCACATCGCTCCGGTCCGCTGCAACCACGTCGTCGCCCATTTCAATGCAATGTTGCACGAGTTCCACTCCGAGCTGACCGGCTGCGCCGGTGATCAACACCTTCATTGACAGCTCATTCGGCAACTGCGACGACAGGCAACGGGCCGATACCGCGGAAGTAGTCGAGGATGGGCTTCGACGAATCGTTGAGCCGCAGGATCGACTTGCCGTTGAAGTTCTCGCCGCGTACGTCGAGTTGGTAAGTCGCCAACCCTGTCGCGAACGCCTTGCGCAACGTGCCTGTCGCAGCGATTGGGTCGAGGCCAGCATCGATGCGAACCGAGCTGCTGACTGCGTCGATCAGCTCCGACGCGAGAAACGGATCGGACTGCAGTTCGGTCATTGTGGCGTCGACGATCGTGGAGATAAACGCCTGCTGCCGCTGAATCCGGCCGAGGTCGGCAGTGGGGTCTTTGCGCCAGTCTCCGTCGCGGAACTCTTCGTAGTTACGGCTCCGTGCGTACGCCAGCGCCTGCACCCCGTCAAGCCGGTTGCATCCCGGCTCCTGAGCCAGTCCGGAGTTGAGATCGCGTGTGACGTACTCGAAGCAGATGGTGGCGCCGCCGACGGCGTCAACAAGCTCCTTGAAACTGAAGAAGTCAATGTCGACCACATGGTTGATCGGGATGCCGAGTTCTTGGGTGACCGTGGCAGCAAGCACGTCGGCACCGTCGTTGTAGGCCGAGTTGATGCGATCCTGCTTGCCAGACCCGGCGATGGTGACCAAGAGGTCGCGCGGGATGCTCATCAGCGCCGCACCGTTGCCGTCCTTTTCTTGACGGAGCACCATGATGGTGTCGCTGCGACGGCCCTGCACCGCACTGGTGTCGCCGATACCGCCGAAGTCGGGTGCGTTCGGGTCCGAACCCTCTCGTGAGTCCGAACCAATGAGGAGATAGTTGACGGCGGGCCCCTCGACGGCGACCAAGATCTCCTCAAGCCCCTCGATCCGCTCAACATTTGCCGTGCGGTCGTCCGCAGCGCGAATCAGGCCTGCAGCGCCGACAGCCGCTGTGAGGAGGGCGAACAGCAAGGCGAGCGGTGCCGAGCTTCGGCGACGCCGCCTCTTTGGGGCGTCGGCGTGCTGATCGCCCCCTGGGTACTGCTGCATCAGGCCAAAGCTAACCGGGGGGCGGGCTGGGCGTGCGGCACCGCAGCAGATCACTCCGATGCGATACCGGCACCGTGTGTTCCGGGTCGCAGGTGCACAACATCACCCACATCAAAGACCCGCTTCTCACCCATCTCGGAGACCACGATGATGCGCCCCTCGGCGTCGATGTCAACGGCTTGGCCCTCAAAGGTCATATTGCCAGGGAGGTGGACGCGAACGAATTGCCCGAGCGTCAGCAATCGAGCCCGGTAGGTCTGAGCGAGGACCGCAGGATCACCCGATTGCGCGTCGAAAGCATTGAGCACCTCCACGAGCAGCTGCTCAGCGGTGCATTCCACGAGATCGTTGACGCGCGCCGCCTCTGGCGGCGCCCACGCGACGTTGACGCCGAACCCGACAATCAGACCTGGCGCCGACGTCGAACGTTGCGCCAGCACGCCGGCAAGCTTGCGACCGTCGAGCAACACGTCGTTCGGCCACTTCAGACCCAAGCTCGCCCGCTCGTTCGCCTCGATCTTCAACCCCGCCAGCTGGTTGACAGCGTCAACAATCGCGACGCCGACCCGTTGCAGCATTGACGTCGGCCGATCGCCTGGGGACATGAGGTACATCGATGCGAGCAGGTTGCTTCCCGCCGGAGCATCCCATCGCCGGTCCAGTCGACCGCGCCCCGCGGTCTGATGTTCGGTGCGGAGCACAGTTCGATCCGCCAGCTCACCCAGTTCCGCCGCACGAAGCAGATCATCATTGGTGCTCCCCGTCTCGGCCACGACAGAAACGTGCCATTCGTCCATCTTGGAAATGCCTGACGCCGGGCTCATGCCGCCTACATTGGCACCCGTGCTCAAGAAGATTCTGATTGCCAACCGCGGCGAGATTGCCGTCCGTGTCATCCGAGCGGCTCGGGAGATGGGCATCGCGACTGTCGCGGTGTATTCCGAACTCGATCGAGACGCCCTCCATGTGCGCCTCGCAGACGAAGCGTTCGCTCTCGGCGGCCAAACTGCCGCCGAGAGTTACATCAACACCGAAGCGGTGCTCGACGCGATCGCCAAGAGCGGTGCCGATGCGGTGCACCCCGGTTATGGCTTCTTTTCTGAGAACGCCGACTTCGCACGCGCCATCGCCGAGATGGGCGTCGAGTTCATTGGACCACCGGCAACGGCAATGGACGAGATGAGCGACAAGGTCTCGAGCCGTCAGGCGGCCATCCGTGGCGGTGCTCCGGTTGTCCCTGGGACGACTGAGTTCGCCCAGGGCCCCGACGAGATCCGGGATTTTGGCAACGAAAATGGTTGGCCGGCGGTCATCAAAGCTGCTTTCGGTGGCGGCGGGCGAGGCATGAAGGTGGTCAACAATGCCGATGAGGTCGACGACGCCTTCGCAAGCGCGCAACGCGAGGCACTTGCGTTCTTCGGTCGTGACGAGGTGTATGTCGAGCGCTACCTCACATGGCCACGCCACGTCGAGATCCAACTGGTCGGCGACAAGCAGGGCAACTGCGTCTGGATTTCGAGTCGCGATTGCTCGGCACAGCGACGTCACCAGAAGCTCATCGAAGAGGCTCCCGCTCCAGACTTGGCGGACGGCATCGAAGAGGCGATGGGCGAGGCAGCCGTCAAGGCAGCCAAGGCCGTTGGCTACTACGGCGCCGGCACAGTCGAGTTCATTTACCAGGACTCGGAGTTCTTCTTCCTTGAGATGAACACGCGATTGCAGGTCGAGCACTGCGTCAGCGAAATGATCACGGACATCGATCTCGTCGAGTGGCAGATCCGGGTCGCCGCTGGTGAAGAACTTCCGATGACTCAGGACGAAGTCAGCGCCCTGCGGCGCGGCCACTCCATCGAGATCCGGATCAACGCCGAGGACCCAGCCGAAGGAAAGTTCCTCCCCTCGCCCGGGCCGATCACCAAGCTGGTCGCGCCCGACGGCTTCGGTGTGCGTTTCGATTCGGGGTATCTCTCCGGCGACGAGATCAGCCAGTTCTACGACAACCTGGTCGGCAAGCTCGTCGTATGGGGCCGCAACCGCGACGTGGCAATCGCCCGCACCACTCGAGCACTCGAAGAACTCGTTGTCGAAGGCGTTGCGACCACCATTCCGGCCGACCTCGCCATCTTGCGACACCCTGACTTCGCGGCGATGGAACACTCCACCAAGTGGGTCGAGCAGACACTCGACCTCACCGGCGTCACCGGCCAACCAACCGGTGCACCCGAGCAGGACGACGACGCCGAGCCGCTCGTGCGTCGATCCACGACAGTCGAGGTCAACGGCAAACGGTTCGACGTCAACATGTGGGTCCCGGAAGCCCCAGTCGGCGCAGCTGCGCCCGCAGCCAAGAAGAAGAAGCGGTCAGCGTCCAGCGGCGGTGGCGGCGGAGCTGCATCTGGCAGCGTCGAGGCACCCATGCAGGGCACGATCGTCAAACTGCTCGTTGAGGTCGGCGACACCGTCGAGGCCGGCGCCGGCATCGTCGTGCTCGAAGCGATGAAGATGGAGAACCAGATCAACGCTGAGAAGGCCGGCACAGTCAAAGAACTCAAGGTCGCAGCTGGAGACACGGTCGGTGGCGGGGACATCCTCGCCATCATCGAATAGGCAACTGCTCCGGTCGGCACCGACCGTTGCTCGTTCGCTACCGTCTGGAGTGGGGAACAGACAACGCGAAGGGGACACACCATGAGCCACGGTGGACGACTTGCAGCGAAGGCACTCAAGGCCGCTGGGGTGGAGTGCGTCTTCACTCTGTCCGGTGGCCACGTCATGGGCATCTATGACGGATGCCTCGACGAAGGCATCCGGGTCATCGACGTGCGCCACGAGCAGGCAGCGACGCACGCCGCTGATGCATGGGCACGACTGAACCCCGGCAAAGTCGGTGTTGCGATCCTCACGGCCGGACCCGGAGTGACCGACGGTGTCACCGGCGTCGCCAACGCGTGGCGGGCCAACTCTCCGATCGTCGTCTTTGGCGGACAAGGCCCGTTCAACAACCTGCGCCGAGGCTCGCTCCAAGAGATGGACCACGTGTCGCTGATGCGCCCAATCACCAAGTGGGCGGACACCTGCTACGAGACCGCCCGCATCGGGGAGTACGTCGAGCAGGCGGTTCGCCACGCGATGTCTGGCGTTCCGGGCCCGGCGTTCCTTGAGATTCCGATGGACGTCTTGCACAGCCCAATCGACGTCGAAGCCATCACACTGCCAACGTTCCGCGACTACCGCGTTGCATCATCGGCACCGGCAGCCTCGATCGAGGTAGCCGCCAAACTCCTCCGCCAGGCCAAACGCCCCATGGTGATGGCTGGCACTGCGCTCAAGTGGTCCGAAGGCGGCCCCGCACTTCGCCGTTTCGCCGAGGCGACCCGATCGCCGGTGTACACGAACGGGATGGGCCGGGGACAACTCCCGATGGATCATCCGCAGTTCTTGAATCGGAGCCGAAAAGAGGCCCTCGCAGCAGCGGATGTCGTGGTGTTGGCTGGCACCCCGCTCGACTTCCGGATGAAGTACGGCGCCTCAATTCCTGCCGACGCACAGATCGTTCAACTCGATCTCGACGACACGCTGATCGGCCAGAACCGGTCAGCTGACATCGGTCTCGTCGGGAATCTGGGCGTCAACCTCGATGCGCTCACCGACGCCCTCAACGGCAGCCTCGATTTCTCCGAACACACAGCTCACCTACGCACGATCGAGGACGCTGCGGACGCAGCCCTGGCCGCCCAGTTGCACTCCGACGAAGTACCTATTGACCCGATGCGTCTGTGTCACGAGATCGCCGACTTCGTTGCGGCCGACAATGAGATGATCGTCATCGGCGACGGTGGCGACATCGTTGCCCAGGCTTCTAAGGTGCTCAGGGTCCCGCCGAACGGCACCTGGATGGACCCCGGACCTCTCGGAACGCTCGGCGTCGGCATGCCGTTCGCGCTCGCAGCGCAAATTGCCAACCCGGATCGCCGGGTGATGATCATCTACGGCGACGGATCGTTTGGACTCAATGGCTTCGAGTTCGACACCGCCGTGCGGTTCGGGCTGCCCATCGTCGGCGTCGTTGGCAACGACGCAGCCTGGGGACAGATGATGCGTCCTCAGGCGATGATCTACGGTGAGGACCGACTGGTCGCCACTGAGCTGAGGGCCACGCGCTACGACAAGGTGGTCGAGGCGCTCGGCGGTCATGGCGAGCACGTCACCCAGCCGCACGAGATTCGCGGCGCCATCGAGCGCGCCTTCGCCTCGGGCAAGCCCGCCCTGGTCAACGTCGAAATGCGCAAGGACGTTGGCGCGATGAAGGGTTCAACGTACGTCTAACGAGAACACTTAGCCGTGCAGATCTCGGCTGATCTCGGCACGGCGCAGCAGGAACGCCGGCTCATCGAGCCGCTTGCGGCGCATCCACGTCGTGACCTCACCGTTGCTCTTGCTCGCATTGCAACTTCGGCACGCTGGCACGATGTTGTCAAGGGTGTAGCGCCCTCCACGCGACAGCGCGAGAACACAGTCACGCTGCATGGTCTCGGTTGGCTGTGTTCCGCAATAGGCACAACCGCCCCACAGTTCCTGCAGCTGCGCCCATTGCTCGTCGGTCAAGTCGTGCTCGACACCATCCATGCGTCGCTTCCGCTTGCGTGCGGCCTTCGCGCGTCGACTCCTGTTCACCGCCACGCCTCAACAGTACGGCGACAGCAGTACGGCGATGCGATATTCAACTCAGTCACCACAGCCCAATCAAGTTGACGGCAACCGACGCCGGGCACGACCCTCAAGTGGGAGCCGGATTGAGTTGACTACTCCGCTGCTTCGGCAAGCGCTTCGCTCAGCGCCGGATGCACGAGGATGCTCTCAACCAGGTCACTCACCGTCAAGCTTGCCGTCACTGCGACTGCGATGACGGAGATCAATTCGGCTGCGTGACGGCCGACAATCGACCCACCGAGTATCTCACCGGTGTTCGGGTCGGAGATGATCTTGACGAACCCTCGAGTGTCGCTGTTGATCATTGCCTTTGCGGTCGACGAGAAGGGCACCTTGGTCACGCGGATCTTGCGACCCGAAGCGAATGCCTCCGCCTCTGCCAAGCCGACGTCGGCAATTTCAGGCTCGGTGAAGATCGCCGAGGCGGCTTTGTCGTAGTCGAGGTGACGATGGTTGCGGGTGTGGAGGCCCATCACGTGTTCGGCGACTTTGCGACCCTGAATCGACGCCACGGATGACAGCGGGAGCTTGCCACTGATGTCACCCGCTGCATAAATGTGCCCGACGTTGGTGACGCAGTGCTGGTTGATGTCGACATAGCCCCAGTCATTGACGTCGACGCCCGCCGCATCGAGGCCAATGCCGGCGGTGTTCGGCACAGAACCGATGGCCAACACCGCATGGGACGATTCGATGACTCGACCATCGTCGCAGCGGACGACAACGGTGTCGCCAGCCTCGGAACGCTCGATTACCTCTGCCCGGGCGCCCATCACCAGTTTCACGCCACGACGCATGAACTCCTGCTCAAGCACGGCAGCGACTTCGGGATCCTTGCCGGGCAGCACCTGCTGCCTGCTGACGACGAGGGTGACCTTGGCCCCGAACGACGAGAACATGTGGACGAACTCCACGCCGGTGACACCGGAGCCGACAACGGTAACGCTGTCGGGAAATACCTTGGGCGGATAACAGTCGCGTGTCGTGAGGATGCGGTCACCGTCAGGGTGGCACCACTCGGGGACACGCGGCTGCGAGCCGGTTGACACCAGCGCGGCGTCGAACTCGACGGTCTGGAGGCCATCGACACATTCGACTTCCATTGTGTGCGGACCCGTGAACCGGCCCGACCCACGGAGAATGCGAATGCCCTGGCTCTCGAGGATCTCGGTGTTGTTGTCGCGCATCCGGTTCTTGATGCTTTCGATGCGGGTGGTCAGGCTCTCGACGTCGACTTCGGCATCGTTGTTCTCCAACCCCATACCTTCGAGACGATTCGAGAAGCTGATCGCGCCGCCGGTGGCAATCATTGTCTTCGACGGAATGCAGTCCCACAGGTGGGCCGCTCCACCGACAACGTCGCGCTCGACCATGGTGACCTCAGCCCCCATCCGCGCCGCATGTGTCGCCGCATTGTTACCGGCTGGGCCGCCGCCGAGGATGACAAATCGTGTGCTCACGTAGTCAGGCTACGCGAGTAATTGACTCGGGGCGTCGACCGATGGGCCGTGATGTCACGGGCGTTTAGTGGTCGCCGACGTACAAGCCGTCGTCAGCGAAGATCGTCGACCGTTCGGATTCGCCATCCAGGGCAGCCAACGATCCGGCATTCGTGTTGCCGCAGTACCTGCTCGGGTACAACCCGACGTCGCGTCGCTTGCCGACCCATTCAAAGTGCATACCGTCAGGCGTCAGGAAGTTGCCGCCCCAGGCAAAGCCATGCTTGCGGAAGATCCGCACCACATCGCATCCCCCAGGTTTGCGGACAGGGTCCGCGAAATCCGGCGGGGCACATCCTTGGCACGAACCGACGGTGTTCGTATCGACCGCCTGGCCCCAGGTGTGGCGGGACAAGAAGCCGATGCTGCTGTTTGGGGTCAGTCTGTTGAATCGCGGGACATAACAGCCACCTGCCGTATTCGCATGGAAGTAGTTGATCGTGTTCTGGAGGCCGGCCGCGATGACTTCGTTCATCGCGTTCGTCAGCGCGGCGCGTACGAGGTTGTGACACCCGGATCGCAGACTCAGCTGGCCGATGGAGCCCGCCGAGATGTTCGCGTTCTTCCAGGTGCTGTCGATCGACACCGATCCGTTGCTGTTCACACGGTAGGCAAATTCGCCCAGGGCAGCTTTGGTTTGCGCCATCCCGAGCGTCGCATCCGGATCTGGCGGATCCCAGCTGCGGCGCACGCGAATCGATGTACTGATCAAGTTCTGCCTGATGAGTTCGGCATCGAGCGAGGCTCGCGAGTCGAAGCCCCAGAGCACCATCCGGCTCTCACGCGTGACGCCGAGACGCTCCGCGGCCTCAATCGACAACAACAACTCGGTACCGCCGGAGATCTCGTCTGGGACGACCTTCGCAATGGTGAACTGCAGTACCGCACCGTTGGAAGCGACGAGGTCGACAACGTCACCAGCACGAGCCCCGCGCAGCTCTGCTGTCAGTTGACCCATCACGATGTCGTTGGCGGTCAGGACTGCAGCAACGTCGTTGCCCATCAGATTTGCGACCGCATGTGCCGGTAGCACCGTCGTGGCCATGGGATACGAGTAGCCGGAGGGTGCCTGTTGCACGACCGAGCCACCTCGACGAACGCGTCGCATCCCGGTACTCGCAGAGCGACCGATGGCACCGGTTCCTCCGGCCGCTCGGGTCGCAGCCAACGCCCGTGCGCCGACATCGGACCGAAGCGCTCCGCTGTTGTAGATGGTCACGACGTCGACGTCCGGCCCTGATGGGCCAGGAACACGAACCGCCGGCTGCGCCACCGCAGCCGGCCCGTCGATCTGCGGGTCGCTCAAAGCGATCACCGGAAGCGCCCCGGCCAGAGCAAGAGCGATCGCAATGACGACAGCGGGACGGCGCATCGGGAGAATGCTACGAACTCGCGACGAAAACATGGTGGCACGACCCCGAAGTTTCGCTACGGTCATCGCACCGTGAGCGAGCCGACCGACCCCCATTCCGACGACACTCCGGATGTTGTCGGCGCCTCCGATGCGGCTGCCGGAAGCGGCCTCGCTGCCGAGAAGGAACGTCGGCTGGGTCTGGTCGAAGCGATGCGGGACTCAGGCAGCAACCCGTACCCGTACCGGTTCGACCGCACCCACACGCTCACCGACGTACGCGATGGGTGGGGACACCTTGAGCCAGGCACCGAAACCGAAGACCCAGTCTCGGTCGCGGGTCGCATCATGCTCAAGCGCGACTCGGGAAAGCTCATCTTCGCCACGATCCGCGACCGATCGGGCGAAATCCAACTCTTCATCTCGAAAGCTGTGGTCGGCGACGACGAGTTCGCTGCCATCAAGGACCTTGATCTCGGCGATTGGGTCGGAGTCAACGGCACGGTGATGACCACCCGCAAAGGCGAGTTGTCGGTCAAGCCCGATCATGTCGAATTGCTGTCCAAGGCCATCCGTCCAATGCCCGACAAGTGGCACGGACTCACCGACGTCGACACTCGATTCCGTCAACGGTATGCAGACTTGATCGTCAACGAGGACGCGCGTCGCAACTTCGAGATCCGCCACGAGACCGTCGCCAGTTTCCGCCGAACCCTTGCGAAGCATGGGTTCATCGAAGTCGAGACGCCGGTGCTGCACCCCGAGGTCGGCGGCGCCCACGCTCGGCCGTTCACCACCCACCACAACACACTCGACATGCAGCTGTACTTGCGCATCGCCGTCGAGTTGTACCTCAAGCGCTTGATCGTCGGCGGAATGGAACGCGTCTACGAAATCGCACGGACGTTCCGCAACGAGGGCGTCTCGACTCGACACAACCCCGAGTTCACGATGATGGAGCTCTATCAGGCGTTCGGTGACTGGAACGACGTGATGGACATCACCGAGGAACTCATCACCACCGCCGCCCAAGATGCCCTCGGCACCACGGTCGTCGAAGTTCGCGGTGAGCAAGTCGACCTGGCTGATGCCTGGCCTCGCAAACGCATGATCGACTACGCCTCCGAAGGCACCGGCGTCGAGCTCCATCCGTCCATGCCGATCTCCGACGTCCGCAAGGTCGCTGCAAATCACGACGTCTTCGTCGAAGACCGCTGGGGCCCCGGCAAGATCATCGAGGAGCTGTTCGAGAAGACGGCCGAGTCATCGATCATCCGGCCGACCTTCGTCACCGGACACCCGGTCGAAATCTCGCCGCTTGCGCGCGTTGATCGCAACGATCCATTCCTCACCGAACGGTTCGAGTTGTTCGTCGACGGCCGCGAGCTCGCCAACGGGTACTCCGAGTTGAACGACCCCGTCGC
>Ga0213868_10004802_pt1 | contig 12314 bp, 8 predicted proteins | sample PICome_9_FD_160087 | JGI IMG/M metagenome (GOLD analysis project Ga0213868, IMG submission 160087) | Coastal seawater microbial communities near Pivers Island, North Carolina, United States - PICO127 | ecosystem: Environmental > Aquatic > Marine > Coastal | place: USA: North Carolina | collected...
CTTTCGATGTGGTAGGCTTCTTTGTCATCTCGATCTCCTAATCGATAAGATGAACCAGAAATCCTCCGTTGTTCAAATGCTCAGATCTGTCCAGCAGGGGCTGACGTCAGACAGCACCTTCTGGCACCAGTCCGTTTCTTCGCCATAGCCTTTGCCAAATGCCAGATCAAATTGTGGAATTTGCGCAAGATAGCGAGGCGCAATCGCCATACAAAATCCGATGCCAGTTGGTGCCTCGACCAAACCCTCCAAAGGGTTCAGCTCGCGGGCAACCGCATCTAGTGCATCCGCCTCGCCCTTCCGCAATTCATGGCGCGCCCCAATCACTGGCGCTGTGAATATTTCCGCATCGTTAGACATGGGCGTGACTGTCGCGATCGATGTATCCGCCAGAGGAACCAATAGCCGCTGAGCCCAACCTTTCGGAACCAATGCATCAGAATTAAGCAAAACCACAGGCACACCGCGCCGCAATGCAAGTTCCAAGCCACGATTGGTTGACTGGATAAAACCCAAATTGACGCGGTTGCGCAGCAGCGTAACTCTGTCAGCATGAACAGCGGACCAGCTCTGCAACATTGGCCAAACACGTGGATCTCGGGATTGATCGTCGATCACGATCAAATGCCAATTCATCTCGGTATGGTCGGCAATGCGGTCCAGACACTCCACCAAAGTCTCAAATGCGTCATGGACGGGCAAGACAATCGTGACACCCCCACAGGCAACTTGCGCCATCAGCGCCTTGACGCTCTCAGACGCGGGTCTCAGCACCCGCCCCTCCATCACGCTGGCCGTCGATACTGGAACAAGGCCCAGTCGCTCCTTCACCACTTCGCGCGCGCCAAGATCGCCCCATCTTTTCCAGCGCCAAATCGTTGGCAAAAGCTGCACCAAAGTCCAAATGTAGAGGGCCACAAGTGAAAGGCGTCCTCTGGCAATCTGGCCTGACGTGACCCCAGCAAAATGGCACACCGTAGCATGATCACCCTCATGTATTGTGCCCTGTGATAGGTGAATGGCAAGGTCGCTTGCTTCGAACGGAATATCAAACCCGAAGCCTTTTGCTTCCGATCCGGGTTGCACAAGGTCAGGCGTGGTCCAGAGTCTGGTTCGCCCCAACACAAGCCCAACACGTTGCGCCGTTGACCAGCCCGTAACTGTCAAACGATTGCTGCGGAGCGCAATCTTTTCGATGTGGCCAAAGTCTCGCCCAGCACTGTCGCCAAGGGGCCCACCGGGCAAATCAAGACTCAGATTTTGCTCTGCATATCGTAGGAAAATAAGATATAACCTGCGCAACACAACAAACTACCTCTCTAAAAGACTACAATTCAAGGTAGAGTAAGAAAGACAATTTTTGGTTAATCGCCGCTGTGATTTCAGGCTGCAAAAACACCCAAAATAGCCGCCATAAGCGGAAGCTATAGAGCATCTAACATCGTTCAAGCGTGATATCTCTGAGCCGTTTTTGGCAGGCCGCCCCATGCGCCTTAGGACCGTGATTTGCCGTCAACTGTCGCAAGGCGTTTTTGCCATACTTGGTGCAGAGGGAGGGCTCTTGCGCGAACACGCTCATCGCGTCCATGACGGATTCAATCAAAACATCCGCCCATGTGAAATGGCTTTTGATATCACCTAAGGCAGCTGCGCCAACATGAGAGGTGAAATACTCCAAAGGGTAGGCGCAGTTTTTTTCAAGATACTCTGCCGGACCTGAGTAGGCGGTGGCCGCCACAGCCTTACCCTTGAACATGGCCTCAATGATCCCTCGCCCCAGCCCCTCTGCGCGGTGCGGCGAGATGTAGACATCAAAGCTATCGTAAAGCGCGCTCATTTCCGCAGCAGACAGCGGCTTGGACACCAACTCGATCCGCGAATCCAACGCCGCCATAGCCAGTAGGTCGTCAACGTCGCGTTGGCGCACCAAAGGCGACTGCTCGACTTTATACTTCAAAACCAGCTTTACATCCGCCTTGGGCTTAGCCGCAAAACAGTTCAAAAACGCAGATATCACAAGAAGCGGGTCTTTGCGTGCGACCATGGAGTTGAAGTCAAACACATAACCAAACACAAGAGAATTGCCTGCCTTTCGCCGCGGCTTTTGTCGCGCAGGGGCCATATGCAGCGGCATTTTGTGGATCGGTTTGTCAGTGTGCGGCCCAAAACAATCTGCGAGAAACTCCGTGGAAACCCATAGCTCGTCCAAGTGCTCAAGCCCGAAGCGGTGCGCATCTGGCAACTGCGGAAACTCCCAGTATGGCGCACCGATGTTATACCTCCCCTCAAGCAACTCCGGCTTTTTACGGGCCAATAGGCCAATCGCTGGCAGGTCGTGACAGATCAAATTGATGTCGTATCGCGGCTCATCGACAACAAGCGCCTCAATCTCTGGGTCACGCAGCTCGCTCTTTAGAGAGCTGTAGTTCTCATTGAGGATGCAAACTTTGAGGCCCGCCGCGCGCAGCGCAAAGACCTTGTCGCGGAGTTCAAGACCCAAACCATGCATGCCAAAAGGCATACCAATGACGTTGACGCCGCTCACGCCCGCGCCTCACGGATGTCCTTAAGCCGCGCAAGAAGCTTTTTACCAACCGCAAGGGTGGAAAACTCCTGATAAATTGTTCTCTTTCCAGCGCGGGCGATTTGCTCGCGGAAGCGCAGGTCTTCAAAAATGCGCCGCATGTGGCAAGCAGCATCGTCAGGATCAGGCTCAGCCCATTCGCGCTGTTGGCCATGATACAGCCCTGGGTCCATCTTGACCTTGGCATATTTCACCAAACAGGAGTTTTCAGCATTCATGAAGTCCAGATTGCCAGAATATCCAGTTCCGATTGTTGGCTTTCCATAGCCCATAGCCTCAGCCATGGTCAGCCCGAACCCTTCCGCGCGATGCAACGAAATATAGGCGTCGCAGCGCATGTAAAGCGATGCATTTTCATCGCGACTCAAAGTCTCTTCAATCATGATAACCCGCGGGTCTTTCAAAGCACGGGCCTTGAAGGCTTTGAACGCCTCACGATTGGGCGCGGAAGCTTGTCTCACCATGCTCTTGAACACCATCACAACAGGCGCGCTCCGATCCGGAAATGCCGCTTGAAAAGCATCAAGGGCGGCCTCTGGATTCTTGCGCGCCATGGTTGAATCCACGCTGAAGGTGAATAGAAAGGCAAATGCGTCTTCAGGTATCCCAAAGCGCGCACGCGGCGTCACTGTATCGGGATAATGTAGATCCACAGGGAGGGGAAAGGCATACACAGGAATATTCATCCGCTTGCGTGCCGCATCCGCAATGAAATTGGATAGCCCCCAGTATTCGTCCACATAGCGGGTATTGGCCAGATAGGTCGGAAGCGTCTCAAGCTCCCACGCTCCGTAACAAATATTGTAGCGGTTCCGCAGGATCGTATTGCCGTCCTTACGCACAATCTGGGCAATACGGGTCACGTCACCTAAGAAAATATTGATGTCCGAACCATCCTGATCTTGCTGCACAAAACCAGAGTTCTCATCCAGATGATTGGAGTTGTTGAAGTTCACAGCGCGAGGCCCCAAAAGCCCCGCAGGCAGCTGCACCCTATCCGCAGCAGGGTCATTCATGGCACTCTTGAGCGCCAAAAAGCTATTGCGCGCCATCACGGAAAGACCCGTGTGAATGTTGAATGGCCCAATGATATTGGCCACATGAGCCGATGGTTTTCTGGCAACAGATCGGATCGCTGAATCAAAGCGAAAATGCTGAATCGTCAGGCCAAGCTCGCGGGCATCCGATGATAGCCCCGCCATCGCGGGCGAATGACACGCGACAACATCCAAATCAATATTGACGATCCCATCTGGCTTACAAAATGCCTCACGGGGCAAAGACACCGCAATATCAACACCGCTTCGCCCCATCTCCCCGGGCTCGCCGCGCCTAAATTTATGGGTGTGATAAGCAACACCATCAACACTCACGACCAATACATTCACAGGCACCATTTCAGACAAAAGCGCCCGCACGTTTCCAAGAGTCAGTTCTATGTCTCTGTCTGGCAACGGGTCCGTCGTCACCCGCAAGCGTGAGCGGCGGCCATTTGTCCATACGCCTTCTTCCTCGGCATCGTGCCAGCCATAAGGCATGAAGCGCGTATTGCCTCTCGTGTCACGCGCCTGAACCGTTTCACCAATATAAAAAGAAAGCGCAGCTTTGGACGACATGATCTCAACTCTGCGCAGAGCAAATGCGAGCGCACGTTGGTCTGAGCCGCCATTTATGAATTTAGGTGAATGAGCATGGCTGCATACAAATTCTAGCAACACATCTCCCAAGGCGCTTCTTGAGGAGGGCTTCAAGGGAATATTGAGAACAACAAGCCCAGATGTCTCCAAGACAGTTTCCCCCAAAATCTGCCCTTCACTGTGGATTTGCAGAAGCACAGGGTGATCTTTGGTCGCCATGCCACTGACGATAATTTTGGCCGTCAGATCAGGTGCCGCATGCGGCGGAAGGCGGAACGACAAAAATGCATCCTGCGGCCCCGCCCAACAATGATCTCGTGAGGGAACCTTCCAGCCACTCCCACGCAGCATTTTGGTCCCTTCATGCCCAACACCGATCTCAATCCCCTTGTTCAGCACAACCTCAACCCCACTTTCAGGGATCGTTTGCGCGCCATGCGTTTCCCAAGACACGTTGAGCAAGGATTTCACAGTCACGTCTGTCATAGGTGCGGCCGTAGGCAATATCCGCTCAGACATCTTGCCTGTTTCTACGCTGTCCAACAGCGCCTTCCAAAATGCCGCTGACAAAAGTTCAATTCCGTAAGCCGCAGTCTCGGAATGATCCTGCCAGATGTTTGACAGAGCCTGAGGTGTTTTGCCAAAAAATGGAGCTTCGGTGAGCACACTGGATGTAAGCGCCGCGACAGTTTCTATCTGCGGAGCAGCCAACAAAGCATAAGGATTATGAGTGGTGAATTTGACATTCTCAAACTGGCTCAGAATGAGCGCCTGCTCTTGAGAATGTGCGCCGTAGGGATGCGGCTTGAAATAGACGGTATCAAACCGTGCACAGAGATTGGATACTTCTGTGATATGATCCTGAAGCGAGATCAAGCCGCGCGCGCCGATCAATGCGGTATCAATCTCGACTTGCCCAAATAGGACTGCGGCTTCGCTTCTCAACTCAAGCGGAGCCTCCCGAAACTGAGCACGCCGCAATTGGGCCGCAAAGCCGATCTGCTCCCGAGGCAGCGCAAACGGCTGAAGCGCCTGCATGTTGCCAAAGTTTGAGCTGATCATAAATTTGTAGTCGTGCAAGAACCGCAATGGATGAATCGCTATCGAAACATACGGCACACCCAGCGCGTCAAAGGCGGCCTTTTGAAATGGCGAAAGCTCAAACCCAATCACAAAGCGCCCCTCAAAATAGGGCCGCAATAGTTCAAGCGTCTGGTAATTGGGTTCAGCGCGATAGAGCTGTATCCAGCCAACAGCATCTGAATCAACATCATAGCTTTCGTAAATTTCAGCGACAGGGAGACCATGAGGCGCGCCATCCTCCCAAAGCCCCGCTGTAGCGCAGGCCGCGAAGGTCTCTGCCAGGGCTGGCTCAAGCCAGTTAAGAAGTTGACGGGTGATCCTGTTTTGCATCGCCGAGCCTGCCTGCGCTTGAATAGGCAAGGGTCTCATAAAGTCTGCAACAACAATCGGCTTCAGCGCAGACAGCTGCGACGACGACAAATAGTGAGCGTTCACAGCACGGATAATTGCGGTCGATACGTTCATACCATTTACTCAACAAAGTCTCGCTCAGGACGAGTAGATACGCTCTACCTGCCTCTTTCCCTGACTCCAAATTCTGGCTTCAAGAAGGGCTCCAACCCACATCGCGAAACGGACACCACAGAAAAATTTACCTAGGCTCAACGATTAATAAATATTGGTTAATCAATGGTTAACCATAAATTTACATGTGGCTGAGCAGGGTGCTTCCCCTGTTCTGAAACTCGGCACAACACTTCGGCCTTAATGAAAATTTAATACTTATTTAATTTTAATATGACTTTCATTTGTGTGTAACGAGTTGACTAGGAAACAGTATGAAACGGACGCGCTTTCCCCAGAGGGCAAGCCGCCACAAGGCCACGCGCGGTGCAGCCAGTATCCAGCGTAAGGACACCCTTGTGAGCGGGCAAACACTCTCAAAAACAATCCGTGATACGCGCGCCCCAGCCGCTGCGCAGCATGGATGTTGCGCCCCCCTCAAAACGCAGATCGCCAGGCATTCTCTGTCCGTCGCTCGAGACGCTTCACCGCACACAAAAATCATGAAACTCCCAAACGTCGGACCCCAAGGACAAGCGATATGAAGAAAGCGTTTATTACTGGAATCACGGGACAGGATGGCGCCTACCTCGCAAAGCTTCTGCTCGAAAAAGGATACGAAGTTCACGGGGGTGTCCGCAGGATTTCACAGCCAGAAACAACACGGCTTAACAGTCTTGGGATCGCGGGCGATATCCAGCTTCACGACTTCGACCTGCTCGAACAAAACAGTATGTTCCGTGTCATTCGGGACGTGGAGATGGACGAGTTTTACAACCTCGCAGCGCAGAGTTTTGTCGGAGCAAGCTGGGAGCTGCCCGTCTATACTGCGGATGCTGATGGTATGGCCGTTGGTCGCATTCTGGATACCCTTCGCACCCTCCGCCCTGACTGTCGCTTCTATCAGGCTTCGACATCGGAGATGTTTGGCTTGGTTCAAGAGGTACCCCAGACAGAAACAACGCGGCTATACCCGCGCTCGCCTTACGGAGCGGCAAAGGTCTACGGCCACTACATTACAATGAATTATCGTGAGAGCTTTGGCCTACATGCCTCTAGCGGAATTCTTTTCAATCATGAGAGCCCTTTGCGTGGTAAAGAGTTCGTCACCCGCAAAATCACAATGGGTTTGGCGGCGCTCGCGCGTGGCGGCAATACTCCGATCGAACTTGGCAATATGGACGCTCGGCGCGACTGGGGATTTGCTGGAGATTATGTCGATGGCATGTGGCGAATGCTGCAACAAGATGTGGCCGATGACTACGTCCTCGCCACAGGCGTCACGACAACCATCCGTGAATTTTTCACCTACGCAGGCGAAGCCTTAGGAATGGATCTGGACTGGTCAGGCGAGGGAGAAAACGAAACCGCAACAGACCGCAAAACAGGGAAGCTCGTTATGAAAGTGAACCCCAAGTTTTACCGGCCCGCCGAAGTAGATCTCTTGATCGGCAACCCTCAAAAAGCGGTGGCGAAGCTGGGCTGGAAAGCAACCGTCGATATCCGCGGGCTCGCATCCATGATGGCAACCTCGGATTTCGATGCGCTCAGCTGAGCTGTTGGTGCAAATGTTAGTCGTATGTATTTAGTAGGTTCAAAATGTCAGTCAAAAAGATCGCTCGTCTCGCGCTCTCTCCCTCCAAAAAGCTTCAGCGCGCGATAGAACTGCGCCGCCAGAACGGCCCCTTCCACGGCTACCTTGAAGATGCTGCCCCAGACGGAACGCTCCAAGGCTGGGTGTATGACCGCGCCACAGGCAAAGGCAATCTTTCGGTCGGTTTGTTTGCAGGGAGCGAGATGATTGCAGGCGGCTTCGCCAACCTTAATCGTAACGACGTCCGCGACGCCTACGGCAATGAGGCCAATTGCGGCTTTCGTTTCTTCCTGACCGATAGCATGCTCAAAACTATCGAAACCAAAGGCGGCGCGCTCAGCGTTCGCACATTGGGACAAAACAGTATGGTCATTGGCTCAACAACAATGGTCAGAGACACCAGCAACCCCCCAACCGATAGCGATGATATAACGGCTTGCCGCTTTGCGCTCGCTGATGACCTCAAAGAGCTGGACGCCCTCTTGGCTCTCACTCCGGAAGGACCATTGGCAAAGATCAAGCAGCCCCCCTTCCGGCAGCACGCCAAGATGTTCACAACAGAGCAGATCAACTCGGAGATGCCCGCGAGTGGTCAGTTCGCCTATCTGGATTATGTGCGCTATCGCTACCGCATGGATCAGACCTTCAAGGTCGGGTCAGGCCTTGAGGCCAACGACAGATTTTTATTCTGGTATCTTGTCTCATACCGAGGCCAAGAAAAGCGGCGCACCCCGCTCAGCGCCAAAACAGTCGACTACCTCAACGCACCTATTGTGATGGGCGGACAGCAGTTTGCCCTAAGTCGTATCATTTGGTGGCGCCTCTCAGGCCGCCCCGACATGCTCAGCACAATGAACCTAAATGATCGAGACAGCTACTTTGACATACTGTTCTGGTGGGCTTCGCTGGATGCACCGCACCTCTACTTTGAGGATTGTCTGGTTCCCGACCGCTTTGCCGATCTGCTACGCGGGGTACATCCCTCGCGCCGTCTTGACGCTTGGCCCCTGAGCTATTTCACCGAGCGGTTCTTCAAGGATACGCCGCGGTTGCACTTCTTGAAGCCAGAGACAGCACAGGGACGAAAGACCCTTCTGCTCGCCATGCTGCTGATCGCCCTGCGCCGCCCAGATATCTTGCGCTATATTCCACAGACCTCTCTGGAGGCGCTGTTGACACCTGCCGCAAATGGCGGTCCATCAGAGTTTGAAGCCTTCCTAAATGATCTGCGCCTTCACGCGCCAGCCGCACCTCTCAAAACGGTAGAGAAGACTGACACGCTCAAGTCGATACCGACGCCCATCTCGCTGGACTATAACCGCTACGCCGCCGCCCTAAGGCACAAACACTTTGATCTGCCCAGTTATAGCTTCATGACCCGCGACGAAGCAGGCAACCGTTTTGAAGCCGCCGCTCTGCCCCCCGTTGACCCAAAGGCACGCGAAGTTGATGTTCAGCTGATCGGGCCACTGGCCAAAGCATCGGGCCTTGGGCAAGCCACCCGCTTATCTGCCGACATTCTGCGCGCCACTGGCCTAGATGTCCGTGGCGTTGATTTTGATTTGGACAACCCCGCCCCCGAAGGCTTCTCCAGCGCTACAAAAATCGAGGACTACGGCCCCTCTCGGATCAACCTCATTCACCTGAATGCAGAATCCATTCCACTGGCCTTCGCCTATCAGCCCGATGTGTTCTCAAACAGCTACAACATCGGCTACTTCTTCTGGGAGCTCGATAAACCCGCATATTGCCATTATCTCGGCATGGAAATGCTCGATGAAATCTGGGTTTCGACAGACTACGGCCTCGAAATCTACCACAAGGATGCCGACGGAAAGCCCGTGATCAATGTCGGCATGTGCTATGAGAACACCCCCAACATAGAGCGCGCTGACAGCCGCGATTTTGTCGAGCGGCGGTTTCAGTTCGATGCGCGTCATTTTGTGTGTCTCGTTGCCTTCGACAGCTTTTCTTTCGTGCAGCGCAAAAATCCGGTGGCCGTCCTGCACGCGTTCCAAAAGGCCTTCGCAAATGTGCCCGAAGCACGCTTGATCGTGAAAACCCAAAACCGCGACAGTGTGTTTGACGCAGTACAAATAAACCTTTGGGATCAGGTCGACACTATCGTCGCGTCCGATCCGCGCATCACCGTGATGAACGAGACACTTTCCTATCACAATCTCCTCCGCCTCAAGGCAGGGTCTGATTGCTACATCAGCCTACACAAGTCCGAGGGTTGGGGCTTTGGTATGATCGAAGCCATGAATCTTGGCGTCCCCGTGGTCTGTACGGGGTATTCGGGCAATATGGATTTCTGCACCAAAGACACGGCATGGCTTGTAAACTATATCGAAACACCGTTGCAGCAAGACGACTATATCTTCGTACGCAAAGGCTCGGTCTGGGCAGAGCCCGATGTTGAGCACGCAGCCAAACAGTTGCGCGCAGCCTTTGATGATCCAAGAGCGCGCGCCGCAAAAGCCAATGCAGCCCGCAGCCTTATTCACAAGGATTTCTCCTCAGAGGCCATCTCAAAACGATACGGCGCACGCCTGCAGGACATCCTCAAGCAAGGGCGTCACTGCAGTGCAGCGTAATATTTCCATCGGCGGCATCCACCGCACCGTCTCATCCGACGACCAATATCTCGCCCAAATGCCAGAAGCGTTTGAGCCCGAAATGAGCGCGATTTTTCAAGCCCTGATCCGCCCAGATATGGTGGTTGCCGATGTCGGGGCCAACATCGGCCTGACCGCTCTTCTGTTTTCACAACTGGCGCGCAAAACCTTCGCCTTTGAGCCAGCGCCCAGCACCTTTGCCTTACTGCAAGCCAATCTGGACACCAACAAAATATCAAACGTCGAAGCTCACAACATAGGCATGGGCGACAAACCCGAACAGCAGACAATCACGTTCGCCTCGTCCAACCGTTCAGGTGGCTTTGTCAGCGATACCCTCAAGCTCGATGCGGGTCATGTCTCCGAATCCATCAGGCTTGAAACACTCGACAGATTTTTCCACGACAGCGCAGATAAACCCGATTTTATAAAGTTAGATGTCGAGGGCTTTGAGCCGCGGGTGCTCCGCGGAGCTGATGCATTGCTTGCCCGCCAGAAGCCGACTGTGGTGCTTGAGCTCAATCACTTTTGCCTCAACATTATGCACCGCGTGGCCGTACCCGACTTCCTTGATCAGCTTTCCTTGCTCTTTCCTGTTCTGCTCGCCGTCGAACGAGACAACAGCGCCATAGCCAATCTGCACATAGCGGATGAGCGGTAACGGGTGATGAACCTGCATGTCACCAAGTTCCGCTTTCCCAATATTGTTGCGGGCTTTGACCCTAAGATCGAAGCGCAAATGAACATGGTTACGAACTCTCAACACGCGCTTCGCGCTCCGCATTGAGACAGTAAAATGAGGCCAACCTTGGACGTTACAAAAGACACCATCCAAATCGCATATCAGTTGTTTTTGGGCCGCAAAGCATCTGACGCCGAGATCAATGTAATTGCCGCAAGTGACATGTCATTGCCGCGCTTGCGCAACGTTTTTCTCAATTCGCGCGAGTTCCAAAAATCTTTCGGCGTAAAGCCTGCTAACACGGCAGAACAAACGCCTGACCGCCGCGCTATGGTCCATCTCCACATTCCCAAAACAGCAGGGTCAAGCCTCACACGCATCATCGCACCGCATTTCGCCAGCGGGACCCAACTCCCCGTGAGTGACGGGCAGCTCGGCGCATTGGCCGCGATGCCTGAGAAAGAACGCCGCAGCGCAAGCTTTGTTTTTGGCCATCTGTCACACGGCATGGCGCATCTTCTGCCTCAAGGACATCGCTACATCTGCGTTTTGCGCAAACCTGGCGCACGGCTTCTAAGCTATTACAACTACCTCTACCGCACCACAGATCATCACAGTCAAAAGGTTGTTGGCGGCCAGAAGATGTCCTTCGGGACATTTCTAGAATGGGCCGCAAACCCACAGAGCGGACATCGGAATGAAGTCAACAATGGCCAGATCCGACGGCTGGCAGGCCTCAAACTCCAACGTGACCGAGCCTCAGAAACAGAATTGCTGCCCGCAGCGGTCAAAAATATCGTCGCCTCTGACATGATTTTCGGCCTCACAGAGCATTTCGACCATTTCGTTCAGCGTCTCCACGCGCTGGGTCTGATCGCAGGAACACCTGATATGCGCGAAAACACGGCCCCCCACCCGGCCAATCTTGCAGAGGCTTTGGCAACGCTCACACCCGATCAAGCCGCGCTCTATCAGGCCTTCACTGGCTGGGATGATATTTTTTACAACATCTGCGAACAGCTTTATTTTGCCCAAGATATGCCAAAAACGGGGGCTATATGATCCATCACCAATGCCTCTTACCACTCAGCCGAGCACGCAACACTTCAGCCATACGCCTAGCACATGACAGCCCGATCTCTTACTCTAGGTCACAGATTACCCGTTAAGGATGCTTTTAATGATTACACCCGTTCTCCTCTGTGGAGGCTCAGGCACACGCCTCTGGCCCCTGTCTCGCAAAAGCTATCCAAAACAATTCGCCTCGATTCTGGGAGATGAAAGCCTCTTCCAAGCCTCTGCCAGACGCTTTTCAGGCGAGCATTTTGCCGACCCTCTGCTCGTCACTGCCGATAGCTTCCGTTTCATTGTAGGTGAACAGCTCGAAAAATGCGGCCTCAGCTCACGCGGAACCCTGATCGAACCCGAGGGGCGAAACACCGCACCTGCAGCGATTGCTGCCGCACTCATGCTTGCCAAATCTGACCCTCAAGGCTTGATGCTCCTTGTCCCATCAGATCACGCCATCTCTGATGCACAAGCGTTCCGTGATGCAGTTTGTTCGGGTACAGTGGCCGCGCGAGACGGACAAATCGTCACCTTCGGGATCGCC
>Ga0213868_10004804_pt1 | contig 12311 bp, 14 predicted proteins | sample PICome_9_FD_160087 | JGI IMG/M metagenome (GOLD analysis project Ga0213868, IMG submission 160087) | Coastal seawater microbial communities near Pivers Island, North Carolina, United States - PICO127 | ecosystem: Environmental > Aquatic > Marine > Coastal | place: USA: North Carolina...
GCCATACATGATGTCATAACCAACGACCATGTAAGCAGTAGCTGCGATTGCAAATAATAAAACATTTTTTGTTAAGATTTCAGTGGTGTTTTTTGCACGAACAAGACCTGCTTCTAGCATTGAGAAGCCTGCCGCCATCCACATAACCAATGCACCCATTACTAAGAAGTAAAAGGTATCCATGGCATACTGGAGTTCAAAAATCTGATTTGTTACATTTTCCATTTGATGCTCCTCAAACTATAGGGCTTCGGAACCGGTTTCGCCTGTGCGAATCCGAACCACTTGCTCTAATGGATATACAAAGATTTTGCCATCACCAATTTTTCCGGTGTTAGCACCCTTAGTAATTGCCTCGATAACTTGATCTACTAAGTCGTCGTCAATCGCAATTTCTAGTTTGAGTTTAGGTAAAAAATCTACTACATATTCTGCGCCACGATAGAGTTCAGTATGTCCTTTTTGGCGACCAAAGCCTTTAACTTCAGAAACAGTTAAACCTTGAATACCAATTTCGGACAATGATTCGCGGACATCATCAAGCTTAAAAGGCTTGATTATCGCTACTACTTGTTTCATAAGATTACCTCTGATGGAAGAAATACTTTACCCCTCAAGATGAGGGGTAAAGAATATAGAAGTTTTAGAACGATGCGCCAACACTCATTACTAGACGGTCGTCTTCTTCACCGCCACCGAAAGCAAAGTCTTCACCATCACTGTTTGTACCTGTATAGGCTAGAGCAAAGTCTAAACCGATAAGTGACTTACTTAAAGAGATTGAGTAGTCCACGTATGTATCAGATAAAGTTGTGCCGTCGTTACGATCAGAATCTGTGTAACCGATGGCGGCACTAAAACCAAAGTCGTATGGAAGTGTGTAGTCAAAAGCAAGGTTATAATAGAATTCGTCAACATTGCTATCTCCGCCTAACTCCGGAGTGTAGCCCACCATTGCTGTAAAATAGCTGTATGAAACAGCTGCTAAGTACTCGTTATAGTCCAGTTCATCAGCGCTGCTTTGTCCAGGATAGATGTAGCGTAAAACAGTTAAGTCATAACCTACACCTGTATCGCCAATTTCGCTTGCAAAACCACCATAGATGTCAACTTCAATGTTGTCATCAGCGTCACCGCCTGCGTAGTTTGATGCCCATGTTCCAAGATAGAAGCCTGATGAATGTGCATAGTCTAGACCACCTTGAATTGCAGGATCTTCGTCTGAGAATGAGATACCACGGAAGACATAATCACTATATAAACCTACGTTAGCACTTGTTGAGTGCTGTCCATCAGCACTTTCCCATGCCATTGCTGATGATGCTACAAATAAAGTACTTGCTGCGAAACATAAAGTTGAAATTTTTTTCAGGTTCATTGTTAATTCCTCGTAACTATAAAAGTAAATAAGCCGTTTGAATTACTTGTGTTGTTTCGATACAACATTCTGTATTCAGACTGCAACATGTTCTGCAGTATGTGTGCCAAAACTGTAATTAACTGTAAATTCAGTTGCTTATAGTTATTTCGTTTTATTTGGTTTCGTTTGTCGGTTTATTTTAGTGCGAATTGATTAGGTGTTCGCTCTATTTTGGTGCGAATTGGCAGGTTATGAGGATGTATTGATTTTCAGCTCAGCTTGTTATGATAGCGTCCTAATTTATAGTAGGTGTTATAACGATGGTATACCCAACAATTGATCCAGTCGCTTTGTCTTTAGGGCCGTTACAGGTTCACTGGTATGGCTTAATGTATTTATGTGGTTTTGTTGGTGCTTGGTGGTTAGGGCGTTTACGTGCTGAACGCTATGGCTGGACTGCTGAGCAGGTTGAAGACTTACTATTTTATGGTGCAATTGGTGTCATTCTCGGTGGCCGTTTGGGTTCAGTCATTTTTTATGACTTACCAAATACACTGGCTCATCCAATGAATGTGTTAAAAATTTGGCAGGGCGGCATGTCATTTCATGGCGGCCTACTCGGTGTATTAGCCGCATTTTGGTTCTTTGCCAGAAAAACGGGAAAGTCTTTTTTTGCGATTAGTGATTTTATTGCCCCAATGGTGCCAATAGGTTTATTTTTTGGTCGAATTGGTAACTTTATCAATGGTGAACTATGGGGCAAAGTCAGTGATGTGCCGTGGGCAATGGTTTTTCCGCATGGCGGCCCGCTACCTCGACATCCTTCACAGCTCTATGAGGCGGGGTTAGAAGGCTTGGTTTTATTCTTAATACTATGGCTCTATTCTGCTAAGCCCAAACCAGTATCTGCAGTGTCGGGTTTATTTTTGCTAGGCTATGGCGTGTTTCGTTCACTGGTAGAGCTCGTTCGCATTCCTGATCAGCAGTATGGCTATTTTGCTTTTGATTGGCTCACGATGGGACAAATTTTGTCGCTACCAATGATTCTGCTCGGTGGTTTTATCTTGATTCGTGCTTATCGAAAATAATCATTTTAAAGTAGGATAACAGTCCAAATGGCTGTAGCGATTAGGATACAAAGTAAAACCGCTAAAGAACCATAATCTTTTGCACGCCCTGACAGTGCATGGTGTTCTGGGCCTACGCGATCGACGACACATTCGATCGCGGAGTTTAAAATTTCAACAATCAGAATGACGACCAAACTGATGATCATTGCGAGCTGTTCATAAGCGGTTACTTCAAGAAAAAAACTCAATCCACCGAGTAGAATGACCGCAAGGAATTCTTGTTGGAAGGCTGATTCGTTAGTAATTGCAGATTTAAAACCCTGCCAAGAATAAAGAGTAGCGTATAAAATCCGTTTAATACCAGTGTTTTTTTCCATAATAAATTTCTTCCAGAAGTGAGATTGGGTGCGACTATAACATGGATAATTCTAGCGTAAAATCTTGTAATGTCAGGGAGTTATAATAGTAGTAAAGTTCAGTGTTATTAATCATTTTGACTCATAATTATTGCACGCATGTTAAAATGAACGCTCATTAATTTTAAACGTGTTTGGTGTGTTATGAGTTATCAAGATCATTATGATGTGATTGTTGTCGGCGGCGGTCATGCTGGTACTGAGGCCGCATTGGCTTCTGCGCGTCAGGGCGTGAAAACGCTATTGCTGACGCAGAACATAGAAACATTAGGCCAGATGAGCTGTAATCCAGCTATTGGGGGGATTGGTAAAGGGCATTTGGTCAAAGAGATCGATGCGCTTGGCGGTATTATGGCGCAAGCAGCCGATCAAGGCGGTATTCAGTTTCGTATTTTGAATGCGAGCAAAGGCCCTGCAGTACGAGCGACACGAGCACAAGCCGATAGGGTTCGCTATAAAGCGGCTGTTCGAGCATATTTGGAAAACCAACCTAACCTCTATTTGTTTCAACAAACCGTTGATGACCTAGTGGTTGAGAATGATCGCGTCGTCGGCGTGGTTACCCAAGCGGGCTTACGTTTTTCCGCTCAATCAGTTGTGTTGACTGTGGGAACATTCCTAGGCGGCTTAATTCATATTGGTATGCAAAATCATCAGGGCGGACGTGCCGGTGACCCTGCTTCGATGACCTTATCACAAAGACTTCGCGCCTTACCCTTTAGAGTCGATCGTTTAAAAACAGGAACACCACCTCGCATTGCGACTAATAGTATTGATTTTTCACAATTAGCAGAACAACCGGGTGATACCCCGACACCTGTTTTTTCATTTTTAGGCAAGCGTAGCGATCATCCCGAGCAAATTTCGTGTCACATCACACATACCAATGAAGCGACCCATGAAGTTATCCGCAATAACTTGGATCGTTCGCCGATGTACAGTGGTGAAATTGAAGGCATCGGTCCGCGTTACTGCCCGTCGATTGAAGATAAGGTAGTCCGTTTTGCAGATCGCACCTCTCATCAGATCTTTCTTGAACCAGAAGGTTTGAAGTGTGGTGAAGTTTACCCCAACGGCATTTCAACTAGCTTACCGTTTGATGTGCAATATCAAATTGTACGGTCAATGAAAGGCTTGGAAAATGCGCATATTACACGGCCGGGTTATGCGATCGAATATGATTATTTTGATCCGCGCGATTTGCAACCGTGGCTAGAAACCAAATATATGGCAGGCTTGTTTTTTGCTGGTCAAATTAATGGCACCACAGGTTACGAAGAAGCCGCCGCTCAAGGTTTGATTGCTGGCATCAATGCTGGCTTGCAAGCACGAGGTTTAGAAGCTTGGTTCCCTCGTCGTGATGAAGCTTATATTGGCGTTATGATCGATGACTTGATTACCTCTGGTACCCGCGAGCCTTATCGTATGTTTACCAGCCGAGCAGAATACCGCCTGTTATTACGCGAAGATAATGCCGATATAAGATTGACACCTAAAGGTCGTGAGCTGGGTCTGGTCAATGATGAACGTTGGGCTATATTCGCTGCTAAACAAGAAGCCGTTGCCAAAGAAACACAACGTTTAACAGCATATAAATTTACCCCAGAAAATGTTGATCAGGACGTCGCAGAACAACTGTTGGGTGAGCCATTAAATAAAGTAAATACAGCATTAGAATTATTACGTCGTCCAAAAGTAGATTATGCGGCCTTATTATTACTGATGGGTGAAGAAAGCGTGCTCGATGAAGAGGTGTCTGAGCAAGTGGTCATTCATACTAAATACGCAGGTTATATCACCCGTCAGCAAACTGAAATTGACCGCTTAAAACGCAATGAAATGACCGCATTACCTAATGACCTTGATTATCGAACAGTGCGAGGCTTATCGAATGAAGTACGTGAGAAACTTGCTAATGCACGGCCCAATAGCCTAGGACAAGCGGCCCGTATTTCAGGCGTAACGCCAGCCGCCGTATCATTACTATTAGTGCACTTGAAGCGCGGTGAACAGGGAAAAGTAATAAATGGTTGAACGACTAAAGCAACAACTACTTCAGGGCTGTGAAACTTTAGGACTGAAGCTGACAGAGTTGCAAATAGGCCAGTTACTGACTTATGTTCAACTGCTCGATAAATGGAATAAAGTATATAACTTAACCTCAGTGCGAGACCCTCAAGAAATGATCAGCCGTCATATTCTAGATAGTCTAGCGGTTTTGCCTTATTTATCGGGAGCATCGTTGTTGGATGTTGGCACTGGCGCTGGTTTGCCTGGGATCCCCGTTGCCATCACCAATCCAAAAATGGCAGTGACTTTGTTAGATAGTAACTCTAAAAAAACCCGGTTTTTACAGCAAGTAAAATCTGAGCTTGCTTTAACAAATATAACGGTAGTGCATGCCCGCGTTGAGCAAGCCGAATTAGCGAAGTTTGCGACTGTAACGGCGCGTGCTTTCTCGACGATTGATGTCATTATTGATTTAGCAGGCAGACACTGCGATGATGCTGGCAGTCTCGTACTTATGAAAGGCATATATCCAGAGGAAGAATTGGCCGCGAACATTGAAGGTTTCAGCTTGAAAGATGTCGTATCACTGGATGTGCCGAATTGCCCTGGTAAAAGACACTTGGTACGTTTGATTAAGAATTAAAGGCAGAGTGAATGGGAAATATTTACGCGGTTACCAATCAAAAAGGTGGTGTAGGGAAAACCACCACCACAGTTAATTTAGCTGCCGCCCTAGCTGATGCTGGTAAAAAAGTACTCTTAATCGATTTAGATCCTCAAGGCAACGCTTCTACAGGCTGTGGCGTGGATAAAGATGCGATAGATAAAAGCAGTTACGATGTCATTATGACAACCGCGAAAGCGGCCGATGCAATAGTACGACCAGAAGACTTAAGCTTTGACGTAATGCCGACAAATTCCGATCTTACTGCGGCCGAAGTGCAGTTGTTAGATGTAAAGTTACGGGAACACCGTTTGCGGTTGGCCTTGGAGTCAACCCGTGAAAAATATGACTTCATTTTGATCGATTGTCCACCTTCACTGAGCATGCTGACGGTGAATGCTTTAGTAGCATCAAAAGGTGTCATAATCCCTATCCAGTGCGAATATTATGCTTTGGAGGGCTTGTCCTCTCTATTAAAAACCATCGAACGAGTAAAGCAACGTGCCAATCCGGCACTAGAAGTCACAGGCTTAATTCGCACTATGTTTGATGCTCGAAATAACTTAGCCGGTCAAGTTTCACGGCAACTGATTACGCACTTTAATAAAAAAGTATTTCATTCCATAATTCCAAGAAATGTCCGGTTGGCTGAAGCACCAAGTCATGGAATACCTGTTATTAGCTATGATCGAAGCTCACGAGGTTCGATTGCTTATATGGCTATGGCGAGCGAGTTTATGAGACGAGAAAGCACTAAAAACCCCGAAAAAGCGGAATAAATAGATGGCAATTAAAAAACGAGGATTAGGCCGCGGATTAGATGCCTTACTGTCTGATGTACAACACGACGACGAAAGCTTGGATGATAGCCTGCAATACTTTCCTCTCGATATGATTCAGCCGGGGAAATATCAACCACGTGTCGATATGTCAGAAGAATCTTTAAATGAACTTGCAGACTCAATTCGCGCACAAGGCTTAGTGCAACCTATCGTGGTACGTCCCATTAATGGTGGTCGCTATGAAATTATTGCCGGTGAACGCCGCTGGCGAGCATCTAAACTTGCTGGCTTAGATCTGATCCCAGCCTTGGTGCGTGACGTATCAGATCGTAGTGCCATTGCAATGGCATTAATTGAAAATATCCAACGGGAAAACTTAAATCCGATGGAAGAAGCTAACGCTTTACACCGGCTTCGCGAAGAATTTACTATGACCCATCAAGAAGCTGCCGAAGCGGTAGGACGTTCTCGAGCAGCGGTATCAAACTTATTACGATTGCGAAACCTGAATGATGATGTAAAAATCTTGGTAGAAAATTGTGATCTCGAGATGGGCCATGCCCGAGCTTTGTTAGCTCTTGAAGGTGAAAATCAGTCAGATAGTGCTAGACATATCGTTGAAAAAGGACTGTCGGTACGTGAAACAGAGCAGTTAATTAGACGACTATTAAAGCCTGAAAAAGAATCCACACAAAAATCGCCAGCGCTACAAGAAGAGATAAATTACATAGAAAGTCTTATCAGTGAAAAATTTGGTGATAAATTCGCGATAAAACATACCGTAAGCGGTAAAGGTAAATTGGTTATCGATTATGCTGATGTTGCCGAGTTAAAGAAAATCATTAAGCGTATAAAGTGAAATCGTCCAAATTTTGAGGAATTATTGATCCATGTATAGTGATGAAGATATTGCATCAGCAGTTAAGGCAGGGATCTTGACTGAAAAAATCGCCCTTGCATTTCGAAATCACGTTGCAGAAGAGGATTCAGCACCAGCCATTGATGAAGAATCTTTCCGTTTGATCACTGGCTTTAACGATATTTTTGTGGTGATTGCTAGCCTACTGCTACTCAGTTCAGTAACCTGGATAGGTTCGTCCGTAAATCTATTATTGGGCGTCGCCTTGCAAACGATTAGTGCATGGGGACTTGCTGAATACTTTACACGTAAGCGAAGAATGGCATTGCCTTCGATTATGTTATTACTAGCCTTTGTTGGTGGTGTTTTACTCACTGGCATGACCTTTCTTAAAACGGCAGGTTTTACTGAAGAAATCATTATAGGCGGGCCAAGCGTAATTGCCGCACTAGCTGCTTGGCTACATTGGCTCCGCTTTAAAGTACCAATTACCGTAGCGGCAGGTGCGGGTACATTGGTTGCCGGAATCATGTTTCTTTTATTTGCTTTCGTACCTGAGGCACGACAATGGTTGATGTTGATTACTTTTGTTTCTGGTATTGGCGTATTTTGCTTAGCTATGTTTTGGGATTCGGCAGATACATTACGACAAACACGGCGCTCAGATGTCGCTTTTTGGTTACATCTGATTGCCGCGCCACTTATTGTTCATCCTATTTTTGCAGCGTTGGACATATTTGGTACTCAGATAGGTATAGGGCAAGCAGCAGCGGTAACCGTGCTATATATTATTCTAGCGATAATTTCGATATCAATTGATCGGCGAGCACTGATGGTTTCGGCATTAATTTATGTGCTTTACGTATTCAATTCGGTACTCGAGCTATATGGTGTTGTTAGTCTTGGTTTTGCCATCACGGCATTTATTATCGGCTCTGGATTATTATTGTTATCAGCTTATTGGCATCGTTGCCGGCAAGAAATTATTGTGCATTATCCGTTAAAGATACAAAAACACCTGCCAAAACTACGTTAGCATTATAAGTGCTGACAAAAATACTTAGCTGAATTGAAGGTGTGTTTATAAGACCCTGCATAAAGCACATATATAGGCAATAGGGAAAAGAACCTATAATTTCATTGACCTAACTATGGCCACATAGCTATAATGACGCGATTTGCTCAATGCAGAATAAAACGCCGGTGATGGGAATGGACAGAAGAATTAAGGTTCAACCTATTAATCATCTGATAAAGATGCAGCTAGTAATGCTGGCAGTAACAGTTTTAATTGCCCTTTGGTGGCAAGGATTCAATGCTTCAATAGCATGTTTCTATGGTGGCAGCATGGCTGTAGCCAATACCTTGTTACAAAGGTGGCATTTGATTGGCTCGGCAGAACAAGCCAAGTCAGATGCTGGTATGAATTTACGCAAAGCGTATCGTTGTGTCATAGAAAGGTGGGTATTAACCATCTTAATGTTTGCAGTCGGATTTGGTGTGTTGAAAATATCAGCAGTACCTTTAATGGTTGGATTTATTGTGGCGCAACTTGCTTTGTTGTTTGGATATTTTAATCGGGCTTAAACCAAAAATGGCAAGTGAATCAACGATTACGACAGCAAGTTATATTAAGCACCATCTACAGAATTTGACTTATGGTCAACATGAAGATGGATCGTGGGGTTTTGCGCAAACAGCAAAAGAAGCAGCAGAAATGGGTTTCTGGGCAATTAATGTAGATACTATGTTGTTGTCCGTGATTCTAGGTGCGCTGATGATGTGGTTTTTTCGCAGAGTTGCTAAAACTATATCATCAGGCGTTCCAACTCCTGCACAAAATTTTGCCGAAATGATTATTGAATTTATCAATACCACAGTTCGGGGCTCTTTTACCGGCGGTAAAAGTGACTTAGTTGCACCGTTAGCATTAACAATATTCGTATGGGTATTTTTAATGAACCTAATGGACCTTATTCCTGTTGACTTTCTGCCGATGCTTGTTGCCCAAGGGGCATCAGCGATGTTCGGTGTAGATCCTCATCACGTATACTTCAAAGTAGTACCTAGTACTGATCCTAATGCAACCATGGGTATGGCATTAGTTGTATTTGGCTTAATGTTGTTTTACAGCTTTAAGATTAAGGGTACTGGAGGCTTTCTTGCAGAACTTTCATTTGAACCATTTGGTAAATGGGCATTGCCGATTAATCTCGTCCTAGAAACAGTGACATTATTAGCAAAACCATTCTCATTGGGACTACGGTTGTTCGGAAATATGTATGCGGGTGAGATGGTATTTATTCTTATTGCAACAATGTACAGTGCTGGTCTTGTATTAGGCTCTGTAGCAGGCTTGTTGCAAGTAGGGTGGGCTATTTTCCACATACTTATCATTACGTTGCAAGCTTTCATCTTTATGGTTCTTACTATAGTTTATATTGATATGGCTCACCAACGTCACTAAGTTTAGATATTTTGTTAGTTTGATTTTTTCGGTTTAATTTTTAATTTAGCTTTCTTGTTAGGAGAAAAAAATGGATATGGGTTTAGTTTATATTGCAGGTGCGTTAATGATCGGTTTAGGTGCTTTAGGTGCTGCTGTCGGCGTTGGTTTACTGGGTGGTCGTTTCTTAGAAGCTGCAGCTCGCCAACCTGAATTAGTGCCAATGTTACGTACGAACTTCTTCCTAGTAGCTGGTCTTGTTGACGCGGTTCCTATGATTGCTGTTGGTCTTGCTATGTATGTTCTATTTGCGGTTGCCGGTTAATATTTTTTGTACAATATTGCTATAAAGAAGAGGTATTAGCATGAATATCAATGCAACCTTGATTGGTCAAGCAATTGCTTTTTTAATCTTCATTGGCTTCTGCATGAAATATGTATGGCCACCGATTATTCAAGCACTTGATGAGCGTAAAAAGAAAATTGCAGATGGTTTAGCCGCTGCAGAACGCGGAAAACATGAGCAAGAGTTAGCCGAAAAACGCGCGCAACAAGTTATTCACGAAGCTAAAGATCAAGCGAATGAAATTATTACCCAAGCACAACGTCGTGGTAATGAAATCGTTGACGAGTCTAAAGATAATGCACGGATCGAAGGTGAGCGAATTTTAAGTTCTGCACAAGCAGAAATTAAACAAGAAGCTAACCGTGCAAGAGATGAGTTGCGGACACAAGTAGGTAGCGTTGCTATCGCTGGTGCTGCCAAAATTCTTAGCCGTGAAATTGATGACAAGGCACATACCGATTTGTTAGAAGAATTGGTTAGCCGGATCTAGAGGAAGAAAGATGGTTGAAGCAATTACCGTCGCTCGCCCCTACGCAACTGCAGTATTTGCAATTGCGAAGGAAAAAAGCGAGTTGAAGGGCTGGTCTGACTTACTGGCGCTATTAGCGCAATGTGTGTCAGATCCTAAAATGCAATCCATAATTACTAGCCCAGCAGTAAGTGATGAGCAGGTAGTTACGCTGCTAGCGGATATTTCTGGCGAGTATATGAGCGTAGATGCTCGTAACTTTCTAGGACTATTAGCTGAGAATAACCGACTGCAATTGTTGGCTCACATCGCAGTAATTTTTGAAGAATTACGTGCAGAAGCTGAACAAACTATGACCGCCGATGTAACAAGCGCAAGAGCGTTAACATCAGAACAAGAAAGCAATATCGCTGCTGCGTTGAAAAAACGCATGGGTAGAGATGTAACATTAATTACTAAAATTGATGAAAGCTTATTAGGCGGTGCGATTATTCGTGCAGGTGATCTGATTATTGATGGATCTGCCTTGGGTAAATTGAACAGACTGGCCAACGCTATAATTTAGCGGCCCGTTAATGAGGAAACAGAGATGCAACTGAATTCAGCAGAAATCAGTGACCTAATCAAAAAGCGAATTGAAAGCTTTGATGGGGCAACTGAAGCACGCACAGAAGGTACTGTTGTTGGTGTAACCGATGGTATCGTACGTGTTCACGGCTTAGCCGATGTTATGGCAGGGGAAATGTTAGAGTTTCCAGGCAATACATTTGGTATGGCGTTAAACTTAGAACGCGACTCTGTCGGTGCGGTGGTATTAGGTCCTTACCAACACATCACAGAAGGCGATAGTGTTAAATGTACTGGCCGTATTTTAGAAGTACCAGTTGGTGAAGCTTTATTGGGTCGCGTTGTTGACTCTTTAGGTAATCCAATCGATGGTAAAGGCGATATCTTAGCTGAAAGCTCAGCGCCAATTGAAAAGGTAGCGCCAGGCGTTATTTCTCGTCAATCGGTAGATCAACCATTACAAACAGGTTTGAAATCTGTTGATGCCATGATTCCAGTAGGTCGCGGTCAACGTGAGTTAATCATCGGTGATCGTCAAACTGGTAAAACAGCAATTGCAATTGATGCGATTATCAACCAAAAGGGTACGGGCGTTAAATGTATCTATGTTGCTATCGGTCAAAAAGCATCTTCTATTGCAAACGTTGTTCGTAAATTAGAAGAGCACGGCGCACTAGAATACACAACCATCGTTGCTGCGGCAGCGTCTGATTCAGCTGCATTGCAATTTATTGCACCATATGCAGGTTGTTCAATGGGTGAGTACTACCGTGATAAAGGTGAAGATGCATTAATCGTCTATGATGATTTAACAAAACAAGCTTGGGCTTATCGCCAAGTATCCTTGTTGTTACGTCGTCCACCAGGTCGTGAAGCTTATCCTGGTGACGTTTTCTACATTCATTCTCGTTTATTAGAGCGTGCATCACGTGTTAGTGCTGACTATGTAGAAAAACTTACAAACGGTGCTGTTAAAGGCAAGACAGGTTCATTGACTGCTTTACCAATCATTGAAACTCAAGCCGGTGACGTATCTGCTTTCGTACCTACTAACGTAATTTCGATAACTGATGGTCAGATCTTTTTAGAAACAGATTTGTTTAACTCAGGTATTCGTCCTGCGATAAATGCTGGTTTGTCTGTATCACGTGTTGGTGGTGCTGCTCAAACTAAAATCGTTAAGAAATTAGGTGGTAGTACCCGTTTAGATCTAGCTCAATATCGTGAACTAGCAGCTTTTGCTCAGTTTGCATCAGATCTAGATGAAGCTACTCGTAGCCAAATTCAACGTGGTCAACGCGTTACTGAATTGATGAAGCAGT
>Ga0213868_10004806_pt1 | contig 12309 bp, 10 predicted proteins | sample PICome_9_FD_160087 | JGI IMG/M metagenome (GOLD analysis project Ga0213868, IMG submission 160087) | Coastal seawater microbial communities near Pivers Island, North Carolina, United States - PICO127 | ecosystem: Environmental > Aquatic > Marine > Coastal | place: USA: North Carolina...
AAAAGCTTTGAGAATGGAGCAAATTCACTTTCAGATAAAATGGAAAAGTGACGAATTTTTCCCCAAACATCCATCTTCTCTTGGGTGGTCGGGAGATGATGACGACGAGACCCTTTTCCTTTTCCTCTTCCTCTCGCGCGGGAGGGTGGTCTCGAGTGAGAAGCGAGAGGAGGTCGTTCTTTGCTTCTTTGAATTCTAGAAGACAAAGAGGAGGAAGAAGACAGAGAAGAGGAGGAGGAGAGCTCGGGGTTGTTTTTGCCGCCAACGAGAAGGAGGAGGAGGAAAAGCAGAGCGTAACGACGACGACGACGACGGTACTAAAAAGCAAACAGAGGCAGAAAGACCATCGGAAACGAAATCGCGCGCGGAACAAAGAGAAAAACGACGAGGTTGTTCGAGAGGTTTTGGAACGGTTTTTACAGGTGTTGAAACCGTTGTACGAGGAGGAAAAGGAAAAGGAGGAAAGTTCGTCGAAAGAACACCAACAACTCGATTCTTCGTTTCGAGCGATGTATAATATGAGACAAAGAAGAAACGAGGAGGAGGAGGAAAGTTTCTCTCCTCCTCCTAATCCTTGGGCGATGACGACGACGACGACAATAATAGATTGGTCTCGGTTTCCGAAGAGCGCCGATCCGGCGCGGGCTATAGGCACGGCGAAGAAAACGTCGGCGGCGAGAGGCGTTCGGAAACGGAAACAGATTGAACAGATTTACGAAGCGTTGCGCTCGCGAAACGTGTTAGGCGGTAGTGATGGTAGTAGTGATGGTAGTAGTAGTGGTAGTAGTAGTGGTAGTAGTAGTAGTGAGCATAGCTGCGGTAGTAGTAGCGGTAGTACGAGGAGTAAAAAGAAGACAATCGTGGATTTCGGATGCGGGACGGGGAACCTTCTCTTAGCTCTGGCTTTCCTGTTTCCCGAACACGACTTTATCGGCGTCGATTTGAACGAAACGTCCATTCGTATGCTCGACGAACGCATAGAAAGCGCGAAGTTAACAAACGTGCGATCGAAATTATCTTTAATCGAAACGTTCGACGAGGATTTTGACGTCGCGTTGGCGTTACACGTGTGCGGTAAAGCCACAGACGTCGTTTTGCAGACGTGCGTGGAGAAGCAGAAAGATTTCGCGTGCGTGCCGTGTTGCGTGGGGAAAGTACAAGCGAACGGACATCGCTCGGTTGGCGGAATGCGCAAAAAATTAATAAACGTGGACGTCGTCGGTTCGAAGAACAATGATAATAACAACAACATCGCCAACGAGAACAACAACAGCGAGAAAGAAATTCGACATCCTCGGTCGAACTTAATGCGCGCAATTTGCGACGAAGAAACGTTCATGGAGGTGGCAAAACTCGCCGACTGGTCCGGGAACGACCAGGTCTCCGCCTACGAAGCGTCCAAACACTCTCTTTTGCCAAGAGAAGCCAAAAGCGCGGTCGAACTCGACCGACTCTATAGGTGCGTAGAGAAAGGCTATCCGGGTTCGGTGGAATTGATAAAGCTCGACGACGAATGCGGGTTGAGAAACGATTTGATTTTAGGCCACATCGTCCATCGTCATCACGCTGTCGTTTAATATATATGTACTACTTTTCGTTGTTGTTGCATTTGTAGGCACTCACATCACATATTCGTCCATCGTGATGTCATTTAATATATGCACTACTTTTCGTTGTTGTTGTTGTTGTTGCATTTGTGTGCACTTTACCGCACAAAATCTACCACACTTATTCCTCCTAAATGTTCGACGATTTTGAAGACAACGGAGGAGAAGAGGAGGACTCCTCGGACGCGGAATACGCGGACATCGACGCCACCGCGGACGATAACGTGTTCGGAGGAACCCAAAAAGACAAGACATCGGTTTCGGAAAAGGAATCGATCGTTTTTCTCGTCGATTGCGCGAAAACGAATCGACTGCCGATTTCGAAAAACTACTTCTATTACGGCGACGATGCAGACGATGAAAACACCAAAGAAAGCGAACAAACGCAGAAATCGAGTAATTACGTCCAAGTCGCGTTAAACGCGTACCGAAACGTCCTCAGAGACCGAGTGGTGTGCACTCCGGACGATGAAATCGGATTAGTGTTTTACAACACGAAAAACCGTTCCGGCGAGTTGGAGTTTGATAACATTTTCGTCTTCCACGAGTTGGCGCCGATTACCGCGGAAAGAGTCGGCGCGATTGCAAACTTCATCGATAACGGAGAGTTTGGAGAGATGTTATTCGAAGATCAAATTGGAAGCAGCAATTACGGTGAAGAAGAAGACAAAGAGAAGGAAGAAGAGAACGCGATGAACCACGCGTTGTGGACGGCGTCGCACATGTTGAGTAGGAACGCGAAGACGCGGAGGAGCGCGTACGTGTTCACGAACGACGATGCGGTGTTTAGGTCGAAGAAAGAGGCCGAGGGGACGTCCTCGATGGGCACGCCGAAGAAGGAGAAGAAGAAGAGCAAAAGTAATAGGAAGACGGCGAAAGAAGCGACAATCGCGAGGTGCGAAGAGATGGCCAACGCGGGCGTGAAGTTAGAATTGTTTCCGGGACCGAAAATCGGCGACGACGGCAAACTCGTCGAACGCGACGGAGAGAAGGAGTACGCGTTTCAAAATTTTGACGTCTCCGAAGGGTCGTTTTGGCGAGAGGCGCTGAGGAAGTTCCGTTATGCGAGGAAGAAACGAGAGAAGAAGGAGATGACTCGCCGAAGGAAGATTGTGATGCAAACGCTGAAAGACGCCGGAGACGACGAGGAGGTACAGAGGATGTTGAAAGAAGAAGAAGAGGCGTGGATGGAGAGACGGAAGATTCGGAACAACGGCATTGAGTTGCAACAGCACAAAACGGTCGTGAAAGATACTTTGAACAACAACAACGAAGATGAAAGAGCGTCGGACGAAGACGAGTGTTTAGATATCGTGCTCTCGTCGAAAACGAGAGTGGAAAACTTGGAGGTGGTCTCCAGACGCAAAGTCACCCGACGCCGACCTCGGAAAACGAAAGTTTGGTTCAACGACGGCACGTTCGCGTTGCCGTTTACTGTGGTACACTTGGTACAAAAGACAACTAAACCGGCGCCGAAATACGTGGACGCGGAGGATCATCAAGATTTAAGAACGGAAACGGTGTATTTAGATAAAGAATCCGGAGAAGTCGTCGCGCCGAAGAAGTCGTATTTAGAGATTGGACCAGAGAAACAAAAAGTCATCGTCAAGAACGCGGAGAAGCAAGCGACGTACGCGGCGAGTAAGAATTTCCACGCGAACGCGTGTAAGCTTGGAATGCACTGCTTAGGTTTCGTGGATACGAGTGAAGTGACGCAACGAGATCGACTGTTGAAAGGACAAGGTAAATTTGTGAGAGCGGACGAAACCGTGTTTGGCGGAAAAGAGGCGTTTAGCGCGTTGTTAACGGCGTGCGCGGAAAGGCACGTATCGGTGCTGTGCGCGGACGTGTACAACGCGAAGTCTCAGGTGAAGTACGTCGCGTTGATCCCACAAGTTGAAAACGACGCGTATTTAGGCGTTCCCGCGGGATTCCACGTGGTTAAAGTTCCTTTTCGAGACGATTTGCGCCAACCGGAAAAGGCAATTGGCAAATCTGCGCCGCAAACGAGCGCGACGGAAGACCAAATCCAAGCCGCGGAAGCTTTGGTAGAATCTCTGGAACTCCAAGAGTACCACCCGACGAGAATTTCAAACCCGGAGTTACAGGCGCACTATAAAGCTTTAGAAGCGATCGCGTTGAACAAACGCAAAGTGGAGAAAATCTCGGACGATACCGCCCCGCCGATTGAACAGCTTTGGAAAGAGCACGGCGTCATCGCGCACATTCGTAATTTCAGTCAAACGACGTACGGCATCGAACAACAAGACCGAGTTGGTGGAAACGACGAGGACGCGGACGAGGACGACGATGGGAACGGCATCATTGGTCTTAAACGAAAAGCCCGCGGAGGTCCGTCGAAAGGCGGCGAAAAGGCTCTCAAAACGGTCGTCCAAGAAATCCGTCCCGGATTTGAAACTTTCGTCAAGAGAGCGAAGAAAGGCTCTCTGAGCGAATTAACCGTCGATGTGCTGAAAACGTACCTGGACGCGCACAATTTACCGAAAAGTGGGAATAAAGCGAGCATAATATCGCGCATTGAAAAACACGCGAAAGATCTCGATACCGCCAAAACCGTAAGTGGTTTCGAGGAGGACGGAGCGGCGAAAGAGGACGACGACATCTTCTTCTAAAAAACATACGTAAAAAACACAGCCTTTTAATACTAAAGATGATAAACACAAGAAAAGAGACACACTACTGTGCGCACAGTCATCATCATCGTCATCGTCGTCACGCGAAGACGTGAAAATTTTCCTCACTTTTTCTCTCTCTCTTTTTGGGAAAAAATCACACAAATATGAGTCGTCGGCAACAACACGCATCCGCCTCGGCGGCGGCGGTAAAGAAAGAAGACCAAGACCAAGAAGACCAAGCAGACGAGGAAGAAAACGAAGAGGAACCCGAAAAGGCTCAAAACGAGGAAGAGGACGAAGATCGTGATCCGTTGTATCCGCCTCTCGATTACTCGAAAATCTTCCATCGGAACGTCACCGACGACGACCTGGAACTCGCCGCGCTCGCGGCGGAATTCCGACACTTTTACCGAAACTCTCCGTATTACATCGAAAGTAAAGACACGACGAATAGAGATTTAGACGACGAGTGGACGAAGAGTTGGAAGGATGTATCACAGAAGAAAAAGGAAACGAAACCTTCTTTGAATCCTCCTCTTGCTGCGGAGGAGGAGGAGGAGGAGGAGGAGGAGGAAAAGAAGACGAAGAAGAGCAAAGAGGGAAGTAAAAAGAAGAAGAGCAATCAACCGAATCGAGAGGAGGAAAAGGAAGAAAAAGAGAAAAAATGGACGTTAGAGGACACGGTGGAAGATTGGATGTTCGACCCGAAGTACGGGTTCCCGGCGGAAATCATGGAGGAGTTCGCGCGTTTGCGACCGCCGGCGATGAATCGGAGGATGAATAGAAAGGAGCGAGAGGAGGAGGATTTGGAGGAGAAGGAAGGAGAGAAGATCTCTGGCGGCGGTGGGAATAGTAAGAAAGCGACGACGACAATACCGGCGAAGAGGAAAGGGAGCGGCGCCGGCGCGGCGAGTAAAAGCGAGGACAAGAAGAAGAAGAAGAAGAAGTCCGCAGCCGCGGAGGATAATTTTGGCGACCGGTTGAACAAACTGGAAGAGTTGGAAGCGGAAGAAGAGGACGAGTATCAATCCTCCTCCGAAGACGACGAGATGGAAGGGTACGAGTTTGACGACGACGACGAGGAAGAAGAAGAAGAAGAAGAAGAGGAATATCGCTCGTCCTCGGACGACGAAGATAAAGTGGCCACCGCGAGCGGGAAGGCGAAATCCGCCGGGAAGGATTTGACTCGACTCTCGAAAGCGGCCAGAGACGCCGAGGAGAAAACAAGGAAACGAAGACTCAAACGGAAGTTAGAGAAAAGAAAACGAGGCGGGAAATCGGCGACGACGTTAGACGACTCCACGGACGAGGATACCGAGAGACCCGAGGACGACCGCGGCGGAGTGAAAGTCGAAGACGACGACGACGATAACAACAACAACAACAACAACAACAACAACAACAACGCGCGAAGAAGTGGCCGACGACGACACGGAGCAGGCGGAGGTCACGACGTCATCAAAACCAACCAAACGACCAGCCGCTTAAAAAAGAAAGACGACCGCCGCCGCCGCGACGACAACAACATCAAGAACGACCGCCACCGCGGGGCCAGCGACGACGACGACGCGAACAACAACAACAACAACAACAACGAAACAGACGACACCGACGACGACGACGGTCCTGAAGATTTCGGCCAGTTTGAAAACGACGAAGACTCGCTCGAGGAAACCGAACACGAGGCGTACTTTTAGCAGTACCGGTACGTATTTTAGGAAAAACGCAGATCGAGCGAGAGCGAGAGAGACAAACTACTACTACTACGAATAACAACAATACGAACACAATAATAGCTTGGAATGAAAGAGACAACGCGCGCGGCATTCACAAAACGCACTCCGCAGCTCCAACACCAACGAATGTCTCTTTCTCTTCGTCTCGTCTTTCTCCCTACGCTCGCACTTTCAGGGGAAATCCTAACCCCTAACATCTCTCTCTCTCGCTCTCTCTGCTACGCGTACACGCACGCGCTCTTTCTCTACCAAATTGCACCAAAGCGCGACGAATTCCGCATCATCTCTACTCCTCGCTATTGCCCTTGCATTTTCCCTAAAATCACCTGTCCGCTTTCCATGTACCTCAACGCGCAGTGCGACAAACACGTCCCTTCGTACGAACTCAATTTCGAGCTCGGTGTGCTGACGCACTTCTCGAAGCACACCGAGGCGAGTTGCGCGACGACTTCGTTGAACACGGCTTTTCGCTTCTCCTCCTCGAGGAATTGTTGCATTCTCGGGTCCATTTGGGTGCGTTGAGAGGCGTCTGACATTGTTTCTCACTCTCTCTCTTTGCGCGCGTCGAGGAATGGGGAAAACTCAAAGTTCGGGGAAAATCGTCACAAAATGGATCCTCGAGAAGTCCTCGAGCGAGAGCTCCGAGCGAGAGAACTTTTCAACAGCGGCGCGACTGTTGGTAATAGCAGTGCGAATCACCGACGACGGAAAACCTCGAACGAGGACGAAAACGATGTCACGGACGATGAAAACGGGACGAGAAGAAACGCAACAACACGTGCAGGAAGAGACGTCGGGACGAATTCAAAGAGTAAAAAACCTTTAACGAGGAGGCTCTTTTTACGAGGAGAGAAGACCAACTCGAACGAACGGGAAACGAGGAAACGACGAGGGAGGTTTTTACGTGCCGTTCAGATTGGATTTGGCGCGGATAATGGTGATGATGAGGAGGAGGAGGAGGATGTGAAATTTGCCTTCAAAATCTTCTTTGGACTGTTCCTTCTCTTAATATCCGTACTCCTGCGCTCTAATGCGAACGATTCCTACCGATGGCTCGAACTCGAAAAGAAAGCAGAAAAAGAACGATTTTCAAGTTTAAGAGCGGAAGGTGCGGTGAAAGAGCTTGAAAAGAACATGAACGAATTCATAGAGACGAGTTTGCGAGAAGCGAAGAAGGAGAGCGCGGGAGAAATTCGGTGTCCGCCGAAGCGGAAGTGTCCGCCGAAGCCGACGTGCGAAGAGGAGGAAGGAGAGGAGGGGTCTCGGAGACGACGCAGAAATTTGTTGTCCTCCGGTGAAGATGGAGACGATTACCAGAGCAGCAGTAGTAGTAGTAAAGCGGCAGACGACCCGTTCTTGGACGATTTGATACCGAAAAGAGGCAAACACGATTTCAAAATTTTCGTCTACGATTTGAAACCTGAATTCAACGCGGATTTAGCCAGAGACCAACCGAGATGTCGCACAGATCAATACGGCACTGAAATTCGTTTCCACGAGAACTTGTTGCATCATTCGGTGTTAACCAACGATCCAGAGGAGGCGGAGTTTTTCTTCGTTCCAATATACGGCGAGTGTTACTTGTTCCGAGAGACGCAAAACTCGGGAACGAACAACGCGATGAAAGTGACGAATTTGTGGTATCGAGACGCGTTGAAAACGATTCAAACGGAGTACCCGTATTGGAATAGAACGGATGGGAGAGACCACGTGTGGTCGTTTCCCGGCGCCAGAGGGCCGCATATTTTTAGAGATTGGAAAAAGCTGATTAAGAAATCAATCTTTCTCACGCCGGAAGGCGATCGGTCGTTCGGAGAACAGTTCAACACGTGGAAAGATATCGTCATTCCAGGATTAGAACCGGATTCAGAGTTCATCGATGGTAAGTTGAGGAAACAATCGTCGTTAAAGAAAGATATATTTGCGTTCTTCCGAGGGACAATTTTAAACAAAGCCGGTATATTGGCGTACTCGCGAGGTATTCGACCAAAGATGGAAGCGGCGTTTAAGAAACACAAAGACGTCATTTTCACGGAGGAAATCCCATCGTGCGATCGCGACTGTTATCGCAAAGAGTTAAGGAAATCCACGTTTTGCTTGTGTCCGAGAGGATGGTCGCCGTGGACGTTGAGAGCGTACCAAGCGATGATGGTCGGGTGCATCCCAGTCATCATCGCTGACGAAATCGAGCTGCCGTACGAAAACAGTTTAGATTGGACCAAGCTCAGCGTGAAAATCGCCGAAGTCGACGCCGAGAAAACGATTGATATTCTGAAACAAATTTCGAAATCAGAAATCAGAAACAAACAGAAAGCGATCGAGAAAGTGTGGAAATCCGTCGCCTGGGGAAGCAATCCAAAAAAGTTGGACCCGATGGACGCGATGGAGTGCGTTTTACACGAACTCGGTCGAAAGAAACGCGCGATGAAAGCGAGCACGCAAACTTTTTGGTTCGAATGAAACAAATGAGAATTTTAGAAAATAGTAGTAGAAGTAATAGTAGTAGTAGTAATAATAATAGTAGTACATGTAGTGCAGCACTGGATGATGAGCGCAATGATAAAAGAAAGAATATATCATGTGATATACGCGTCAATCACGTGAGAAACCTCAGAAACCCCAATCCTAACGCTCCAACTGACACTAACGTCCCTAACCCGTACCGAATGATATCGTTCACTTTTATCTCTAGATGTGTTCGCATGGATTGAATTTCCCTATCTAACCGTAACTCCGTGCTTAACAGTTTGTTATCGATCAAGGTCAAGTTATCTTGCATCCTTCCCTTCTCTAAATTCAAGTCCAACCGTGAAGTTTGATTCATCTTCTCGAAGTTATACCTTAACTCCGACCTGATTTTCTCCGCCTCTTGTTTTAAATCCTTCTCCACGGTTTCCGATTTCACGTTCGCGCGTTCGATTCTCGCGTCCGAGATCATCTGGTACCGTTCGAACTTGTGTCGATTGCGTTGCGCTTCCACTTGCAATTCCGCGTGCGTGACAAAGTCTGCGGATTTTAAACACGAGACGAACATCCGCACGGCTTCTTCGGCTTGCTTTTCGGTGAACACGTCGTTCTTTTGTAACTGTCTCGTGAGCGCGAGGGTGTCGATTTCTCGGAACATGCCACTTCCGGTGCTGTTGAAGTGCATCGTCGTTTGTCCTCCTCCTCCTGAATTGGAATTGGAATTGGACGTTTCCCCGTGACTAAAGTTGTCCGATTCATAAGACGACGAAAACCGTAAAAGTCGTCGACACAAAGACAACGAATGCTCGCTGTTATTGGCTGCTCGTCGAAGCGCTGTATTCATGCGTGAGTGCGTGTGTATTTATGCGCGCAAAGTGTGACGAAAAGGATTGAATTCAATTGGAAGAAAAAACAGTTAACGACGACCTCATTAAAACTTGACGCAAAAGACGAAAGGGATGACGACGACGACGACGAACGACTCGTGGCATCGATGGCGTCCCCGTCCTACGCGTCGTTCTTGTTCTCGCTCTTTTTCGTCACGCGGTTCGAGAAGCAGACGCAACGCGACCTTCACCGAAGGAGGGAGGAAGAAGAAGAATGAATTCGCTTCAAAGGGGATTAAGCCGCCGATGCAGTCGAGTTCATCATCATCCAAGAAGACAAAGAAGACAAAAGAAACGCGCTTCTCAGACGAGGAAAAGGAGGAAAAGAGCATTAACGAGACGAAAACAAACGGATGGCGAATATTCGACGTCCACATCGACGCTTCGGAGGATGTCGGTAAAGACGATTTCTCGATTTCTAAACCAATACTCGAACGAGTCTGTAAAGTCTTACATCTTGACGTCGAGGACATCGAGGACGACATCGAGCGAAAGATGAAGAAAACGAGCATTGAAACTATCCTCCAACGAAACGACGACGAGATGATGAAGCAACGGATACGAGTGGCGAGGAAATCGTGCGACGCTAGAGGAGGAGGAGGAGGAGGCATCGCGCGCAGAACGAAGACGAAGAACGCTAACGACTACCATGAAGAAGAAGAAGAAGATGATGATAAACACCGCGTGCAGTTTTCGTACGTGATTGATGTTTCGGACGAATTCGTGGAGATGTGCGGCGGGTCCGCGAGAAGAGTAAGAGCGGAGAGGAAGAAAGTGGAACGGACGAAGATGGAGGAGAAGGAGGAGGAGAAGGTTGACGTAAACGGGTTTAGTAGAGATGATGAGTTCAAGGAGGAGAAGAACAAGAATAAAAAAAGAACGGTCGTTATCGTCGGTTTAGGTCCCGCGGGGTTGTTTTGCGCGTTGACGTTGGCGAGACTGAGCGCGGATACGAAAGTAGTCATCTTAGAGCGAGGCGAACCGGTCGAGAGACGAGGAAAAGCCATCGGCGCTTTGTTCCACAGGAGACGGTTATCGGAGACGTCGAATTTGTGTTACGGCGAAGGCGGTGCCGGGACGTGGAGCGACGGGAAACTCACGACGAGGATTGGTAGAAACGGCGAGGAAGTGAAAGACGTGTTTAAAACGTTCGTGGAATTTGGCGCGCCGCCGGAGATTTTGCAAATGGGGAAGCCGCATCTAGGAACGGACCGAATGGTGAAGATTTTACGAAACGCGAGGTACGAATTGGAAAAGATGGGGTGCGAGATTATGTTTGACGAGACGTGCCGGACAGTTATGGTGGAAGATAACAAGGCAGTAGGTGTGACGACAGAGTCGGGGAAAACGATTCACGCCGAAGCGGTGGTTTTAGCCACCGGTCACTCGTCGAGAGCTTTGTTCGAACAACTCTCCAACGACGGCGTATTACTCGAATTTCAATCATTCGCGAGTGGTTTTCGTATCGAACACCCGCAGGAATTGTTAAACGAGTTACAATACGGGGAACGGTTTGCAAAAGAAGTCGAACGAGGGAAAGGGCGCATTCCCGTCGCCGATTACAGAGTCGCGCACACGAACAAAGAGGACAATCGAGGCGTGTTTTCGTTTTGTATGTGTCCCGGAGGTCAAATCGTTCCGACGTCGACAAATGTGCACGAGTTATGCATTAACGGCATGTCATTCAGTCGCCGTCAGTCGCTTTGGGCGAATTCTGGGTTAGTCACGAACGTCAAGTTGGAAGATTGCGCGCCGTTCAACGACGAACACGAAACGAAGCCGCATTTGAGCGGCATTCTATTTCAACAGGACATCGAACGGAAAGCGGCTGTTTTAGGTGGCGGCGATTTAACCGTACCCGTACAAACCGCTCACGATTTCTTGCTCGGCGTTGTTTCGGACGAGAAATCCTTGCCGAGCTCCTCGTACCGTCTCGGCATTAAATCTGCCGATTTGACGACGCTATACCCGCAACATCTCACCGAAGCTATTCAGTTTGCGTTGAAAAAATTCGACAAACAAATGCCCGGATACGCTGGAAAGGAAGCTTTGATACACGCCCCAGAAACGCGAACGAGTAGTCCCGTGCGCATAGTTCGCAACTCGGAATCGTTAGAGAGCGAAAACACGAAAAATTTATTCCCAATTGGCGAAGGCGCGGGGTATGCTGGCGGAATCGTCAGCGCCGCTGTCGATGGCATGTGCGCGAGTAAGAAAGTGTTGGCGAAGTTACTAAAAGTCGTTTGATTTCTCTTTATCCACGTTGTAATAACAGTAAAAATATGATCTGTAAAGCATATCAGTACTGTACGTTTACCATACGGTAATAATAATAATGATACATACAAGTTTGTTATCTCGTCGTCGCTAGGAAAAAATCCTGTCGAGATCTTTGCGAGCGAGAAAGTTGCCTCCAACCACCGGCACTTCGCTCGTCCACTCCTTCTCTTCTTCGCTCAACCCTTCTCCAATCGGTACGTACTCTCCTGCCGGCGCGTCGCTCCCGAAATTCGCATATCCTGGTGGCGCGTCTAAAACTTCGTCCGGAATGCACCCTAAAGTTCTCTCCATGATTTCAGTCACCGTTAAATTTGGTTCTTTCTTCCTCGAACCTTGCAACTGATCGTCCACTAACCGTTTCCAAATCTTCGCGTTCGTGCACCCGGCAAAAATGTTCTGTATCGAGTGCATGAAATGTCTCGGCGCCGGGACCGGGCTTCCGTCTTTCATGGTTCCATTTTTACCTTGCGTCGCGTCGCAGTACTTGGCGTATTTCGCTAACAAGTCTCTCCTAGATTTACACGGATTTTCCGACTCGCCAAACAGCTCCACGTCGGCTCGAGATAACAAACCCCAAGGATCCGCGTGCGCCTGCCTACCAATCATGACGCCTTTAATCGTGTTCGCTGTCGCTTTATCGGTCGGTTGACATCTCAGTTGCGTCTTCACTTCCTCCAACGTCTTCACGCCGCCGTTT
>Ga0213868_10004809_pt1 | contig 12307 bp, 19 predicted proteins | sample PICome_9_FD_160087 | JGI IMG/M metagenome (GOLD analysis project Ga0213868, IMG submission 160087) | Coastal seawater microbial communities near Pivers Island, North Carolina, United States - PICO127 | ecosystem: Environmental > Aquatic > Marine > Coastal | place: USA: North Carolina...
CTTGTAATTACTCTGGACTGACTCATTTCATACGAGTAAAATAAAACCGCTACTTCATCAGGGAAATCTTCACAAATCTGACCGATAAGCTCAACGACTAAAGCTGTTTTTCCTGATCCGGATTCACCTCCGATTAAATAATATCTATCCTTAATGATACCTCCAAACTGTTCGTTGAAAACGTTAAGCCTTGTTTTTAGATAGTCTTTATTCTTTTCAGGATTTTCAATAGCCTCAAGAGTTTTATCAACATGCTGTTCGTATGAAGTATTGTCAGAACTATCAGCATCCATACTCAATAATGAATCAGTAATGCCTTTTATGATCTCATCAATTGGCTCGTTATTGATAAATTTTGATTTGGCCCCGCTAATAATCTCTTCATAAACAATCCTGTTTTTCTTGATTGTGTCCAGGTCTTTTATCACGTTTGATATTGTGTCTATTAACGAATATGATTTTACAATATCAAGTTGATCAATAAGACTTGTTTTCAGATTTTTATTCCTTAATAAAGAAATATGGGTTTTTATAGAAGAATCATTAACGTCTTTCCCCTGTTCCTGCATTTCAAGAATTGATCGATGTAAGGCTTGGTTTAATTCGTCTCCGAATAGCTCTGTTTTAACTTCATGTCCATAATCAAGCAAGCTGTTTTTTGAAGATATTAGCTCGCTAAGCAATTGGCATTCTTTTTCAGGACTTTCAAGCCTGTCTTCAAGCGCATTGTTAAATGTCAGCATGTTTTAATTTTCGGGTTTAAAGATGTTCGCTTTCACTCCAAAATCTATTTTTTGCTCCCAATAGCGATTTGAAATTAAAGTTGTAATTTTTGTTTTGTGATCTCCATGAATAATTGAAAGCTTTTCTATTTTGCTTATCATTTCAGCTTCATTTAAGTTTCCTAAATGTTGAAGTTCAAATATTGCAGAAGCTTTTTCTTCTGAAGAAGGATAATAATGTGGTGAGTAAGCTTTTTGAAGTCTTAAATAAAGTTCTTCAGCTTCTTTTTTTGTTCGCATAATTTTAGGGGTTTTTTATTGTAAACAGATATTTATTTTTTTGAATAATTGAATTCCATTTCGTATTTCAGTCTTTTGAAAAACGGTAAAAGCATTGTTCTTTTTTGATCAACAAGCTGAGCATAATCGTTAACATTTAACGATTGCAGAAGATCATTGTAATACGGATAACCATGATTTGTCCAGATTTTTTTAGCAAACTTAAATCCAGATTCATCGTTATCGTAAAGCACATGAATTCTTTCAGCTATTTGGCTCAACTTATACTCAAGTTGCATGCTTATGTTTGTTCCTTCGGCTGACAAAGCTATTGAGGGAATTCCTGTAGTAGAATTAAAGCTCATAGTGTCTTTGTTTCCTGCAAGCAAAAACAAATCCCTAACAGGTTCTTTAATAAGGTCTAATCCAAACACATCGTTTTCAGCAGAAGTGTTTGACATCCATTTCAAGAATTTGTTTTTTGTCAATGGTCTATAAATCTTATTGTTACCTGAAGGGAAATCAATAAAATAGATAGGATCATTTTCTTCTTCAAAGTATTCTTTAGTAATCAACCCTTTTGTTTTCACAAAGGATTTCACTGGATACAAATGAAACTTTTCAAGTCCTTTTTTAGGAATTAAGAATCTGTGAAAATAATCTAAATCAGAGCTTTTGAAGTCTCTTTTTACAGGAATAAATTCAGTTTTTTCAATAACTCTTTGAACTGGGGCAGAACTTTTTCTTTCCAGTCGTTCAAGGGACAATTGATCATCGTCATAGATATTCAGTACCTCTTGCTTTATTGCTTTAATTACGTCTTTAAAATCTGATAAACGGTACAATGATTTCACAAACTGAAAACAATCTCCATGAAAGATATCACCATCCTCAGGGAAATCTTTGTACCATATATCTCCTCTTGATCTATGGACATAAATAGAAAAACTCGGATGCCGTTCTTCTCTTAAAGGAGAATGAATTGGCTTTCCGAGTTTTACTTGTTGATTGATTAATTTTGCGTAAACATTGAATCCGTTATCAGTGAGCCTAAGGATTTGATCCTTTACACTGATTTGGTTCATGGTTTTGTTTTTTAATTAGTTGAACAAATTGGTAAAATTTGAATAGATTCTTCTTCCCAAGGAAAGTCAAAAAGGGCTTCTCTTAAAGTGAATCGAACTTCTTTTTTTGGAATTAAGTATCTTTTATGAGTTACAGTCAAAGAATGCTTAAAAGGAAGATTATGCTTTAAAGCGTAATCAATATCATTAATGTAAACTTGAAATGGAACATCAGGTAATTCTGAGTTAAAACCAAATTCTTCTTCAGAATTAAATTCAAAATAATCTTCTTTCATAATTCCTGGTTTAAAAAACAAAGTTATAAAAGAATTTATAAGAATCTTAATTTTTACTTGTTACCAGAAAAGCCAGCATTTTCAGAATATCCTCATCATGAACACCGTAATTGACAACATTATAAACACTTCTTATTTCTACTTTAGGGTAAAAATGCTTTATTAGAACCCCATAATTGAGAGGTAAGGATTCTTTTATTTTTTCAAGCTGTTTTTGAAATAAATCCTTAGGAATGCTTTTTTTATTTTTTGAATTTTTGACCATAATTCTTATTTTTATAAATATTTTTATAAATTTTATTTGATATTAATATCTAAATCGCAAACTTTAAAAATATATCACAACTATAAAATCTTTTTATGAGCACATTTGGCGTTAGAACAGTAGCTCTAAGAAAATCCTTAGGGCTCACACAAAAAGAATTCGGTTTGGCGGGAGGATTAACGCAATCAAATTTATCAAATGCAGAAAATGACAAAACACTTCCTAATGTTGATTTTATCATAAACATAAAATTTTCATTTCCTGAGGTGAACCTTAATTGGTGGTTATCTGGAGAAGGAATGATGTTGGACCATAAGCTTGAAAAGAAAAAGCTTCCGGAAAACATGAATCCCGCAATCAAGAATTTTTTAGAAGACTTGTCTGAAGAAATCAGAAACATGTGTTCGACTAAAAAGCTTATTGAGATCAACATGAAGAAGAAGAAAAAAGATTAGAACTTATCATTTTTTATTGCTCTTTTAACTTCGTTTATGTTAAATCTGGACTTTCCTTGCACAATGTATTCAGGAAGTCCTTTAAGCCTCATTCTATAAAAAGTAGTTCTTGATACTTTAAGATGCTCTCGAATTGTCTCTATATCGACAAGGTGATCTTCCTTTTTTTCAATAACTGTCAGTTTTTCTCCAAATTCTTTATCTTCTTTATAAGAATCAAGAATCTGAATGAATTCATTTACAGTTAAAGAAGCAATTGATAAATGACCTTTTTCTTTTAAAAGCTGCTGTATCACTTTTTATAAATAGATTTATAAGTGCAAAAATATCTGTTTACAATATAAATGCAAGTGATCCGATTAATGATTTTGACCTAAATCATTTAATTCACTGCTAAACAGGTTATTAATTTTTACAGAGATTCTTTTCTTTACCTCTGGGTTTTTACCCTGATATCTTTTAATTGCGTTACTGGTGTGACCTGAGAATGTTGCAATATTATTGTCGCTTTCTCCGTTATCTGTCAAATAAGTTATAAAAGTTGATCTGGCTATATGAGTACTTACTATATCCTGAACTTTCAACTGAGAGGTAACTAAAGAAAGAGATTTCATGCTAAAATGACTGCTTTGAATAGTTCGGTCAAAATTCAATATTTGAAACATTTCTTTCAATGCTTCATTTCTTTTTTGAATTGCTTTTTTAGGGAACTTTCCATACTTTTTGTATTTAAGATATATCTCCATTGCAATAGGAGGAATAAAAATATCATTCTTAGTTCCCTTTTTTTTCACTTCTACACGCATAAGATTTTTTTCTTCATCAATTAAGCTGAAGTCTTTAAAAAATGGTCTGATATCAGAGTCTCTTTGCCCAAGAGCCATTTGAAACAAAAACAAGTCTTTTTCTCTGGAATGACTTTCAAGCTTAAATTCATGGTTTACTAAAGCTTTCACTTCTTCCGGGGTCAAGAAAAAGATCTCTTTAATTTCAGGAAAGGATTTTACCTTTTTGTAATAAAGTGACATGCTTTTATTTGGGTATTTTTGGAGCAAGTCATTCAAGAATGCTTTTACTCCTTTTAAGTATTTATTGTATGTGCTTGAATTGAAATCTTCATTTCGACAATAAGTCAAAAAGGAGCCAAAAAAAGACTGGTCAAGATCAAAAGCATCAAATGAGTGTTTTGGGTTTTTCTTTACAATTTCCTTTACAATCTTTTTTACTCGGGTTGTTTCTGAGATTGTTTTTGACTTAAATCCTTTTGTTTTCTTTTCTTCCAGGTATTCTTCAAAAAGCTTAAGCAAGTTATCTTCTCTTGTTGATCCGGAAATCAAGTAATTCTCAATAGCTTCTTTTGGTGAATTAAACTTTCCAAACTCTCCAGATATCAAAAGATTTACAGCTTCAGATAATCTGTTTGAGATTAATTCAAATTCAGCAATCTTAGCCGCTCTTGAAATACCATCCTGTTGAATTGAAGAATTAACAATCCTTTTCAGATTGCCATTATAAGAGGCATTGAAGTGTTTGAATTTAATCTTAATGCCAGTATTGATTTTAATGCGACTGTTGCCTGAAATATCGGCAATGATGCCATAAGGCGATCCTGATAACTCTGCCTTTTGAGGCGAATTGAATTTAAACGTGAAATGAAACATCAATAAAGGGGTTTGTTCACAAATTTATAAAAAATTTTATAGAATTTCGTCTGACAGAATTCTACACATATTAGTAATAAATGCTTTGATAATCAGTAAGTTAGCCGTGTTTTCGTCTGACGGAGTTAAGCTAAAAAATGTTTTTTTATAAGGATTTAGAACAGGCAAGTAATTTTTGTTCCATTAAAAATTGAAATCTGATGTTTTTAAAAAAATGAAAACTGGACTTTCTTATTTCGTCTGACGGTGGTCTGACAAAAATGATGAAACACTACAGTTCATATTGAAACAAGAAAAAAACATAAAACGCTTTATTTGAAACGTATAGGCACATTTTGAAACAAAAAAGGCTCAAACCGCTTTATGCGATCTGAGCCAATCAAGGTATTTTGTAGTCGGTACGGGAATCGAACCTATACTTTTTATCTATTGAAAATCAATACGTTATGAACATTGTTTCAAATCGTCTGACGCTGGTCTGACAGAATTGAAAAATTTATATGTTCCACGCTTTTTTACAGGAGATAAAAACACTCTAATTTTGATCAATAAATTGAACGGATGGCGTTCCATCGTGCTGTAAAGATAATCTCAGTTTTTTATTTACCAAATCCTGTTTACCGTTAAGCTCAAACCACCAGGCTAAAGCGTCAAGTGGATGTTCGATTTGAATCTTATCAAGATTCACATATCCTCCGAACATTTCAAGAACCTTGTCTGTGTTCCATCCTCCTTCTTTTCTCATCTTGTCTACGGAACCAGACTTGTCCATATTTGGATGAGCTATATGAGGAATTCCTAACGTCAGGTTTTTGATAAGACAAGCTTTCTCTGCATGAACTATTTCGCACACATAAGTAAAACTCTTTTCTTCAGACTGGCCATGTACATTAATCCAGTTGCTTTTTTGGAAAGGAGTGATTGTGATTTCTATTTCCATAATTAAGAATTTTGACGAGCTACATTCAACATTTGAATAGCCATATCGTGACAATATTGATTTCCTATACTTGCTTTATCATTCAGCTTTGTGTGAGACTTCACATGAATAAGCCTATGAATTGCAATCCTTTTATCTTTTATGTCTGAATCCGCTCTTATTTTATCGATTTCAGCAATGATTTTTTGTCCAATCAAATGATTGTATTTTCTATTGATCTTCTTAAATGCTCCAAGACAATCTGAATAAATCTCAATAAAAGATATTTTCTCTCTACCGATTGATGATTTTCTTAACGTATGCAGCGCATTAGTAATTGACATCATTTCAGCGTCCATTGGATTAGTAACCTGCTTCAATACTCCACAAGAAGCGTTTGTACCAAATTCCGAACTTATATAAAACGCAAACGAGCCGACTTTTTTTTCCGGGCAATAACTCGCGTCTGTATAAATACTCACTAACATTCCTGAAGATCCATTTCTTCCATTATTTCCTCAAAAGAATTGAATTGAATTTCAGCAAGTCCTTCATTTGCTAAATGCAAAATATGAATTGGAACTGCTTGAGGAAACGGATAAGTGTAAACAGGAATAGGTTCAGGTTCGCATGATTCTATTTTTATTTTCAGCATGATTTAATAATAAAAAAGAAGGCCCCAATCTGGAGCCTTCTCAAATGAATAATAATTTATTTTAGAACAAATCGAAGTCTTCAGCGTCCTCAGAACCAGAACTCATTCTGTCTTCAATTTTATCGACCAATTCATCGTTTTCAAAATCATCATCAAAACTATCGTCTTTTTTCGGACTTGATTTAGATGACTTTTTATTAGAATTCGATCCTCCTGATTGAGCCATTGCTTCATCAAAAACAGACAAACGATACTCCTCTTCTTTACCTTTTTCCAAAGAGTAATCAATCTCTCCAAAATAGTTTGAATTAAACCATTCCGGCTTGTTTTTGTAAAGATTGTGAAGCTCTTTATGAAAGAACTTTGAGTCTGCGTAAACTCTTCCAATATTGTAGCTGAAAAGGTCTTGATAGACTTTATCTTTTTCATGATCAATTCGTACACCAAGCAAAACCTTCAATTTTGCACCGTTTGCTTTTTTCACTTGAACAAGACAAGACTTGATCTCAGATTCTCCATCTTTTTGAAATAGTGTTTTTCTGTTTGAATCAACACATAAATCTTTCAGACTGATTTCATCTGTTTTGTCTGAATTTGAAATTGTTCTAAAGAAGTTTACTAAAGAACTTTCTCCGACTATTGCAGGAGAAGCAGAATCTTTATCTATCCAGTCAAATGACCAGCTTTTATCTTTTACTTCAGACTTTTGCACATAACAAGTTCTGCCAAACTTATCAATAAGCTCAACCTTGTCTTTTTTCGTGTAATTAATTCTTGACTCCAAGAATATTGAATGATTCACAATAACATTATGAGAATCTTCTCCCTCTCCAATAGTCTTGTTCATGAAAAACGAAACACGCAACTGACTGAATTCTTTTCCGGAATCTTTATCGGTTTTTGTGCTTAAATAGGTGGGATCATCTTTAGGTTTAAAGCCCATTTTCTCCAATCCTTCCTTACTTGGATTTACTGCTATCAAATCCATGATAGCAAGTCCTGTGTACTTTGGTCCTGATCCGGATCCTTCTTCTGCTTTGTTTACGTTTGCTAAAGCCATAATAATTTTTGGTTAATATTTATCGTTTACTTTTTTACTAAATAATTCATTGATTGTAAGTATGTATTCCATACCATTTACTTCTGCTTTCTTTTTATAGAAGCTTTGCAATGCTTTTTCAAACAATGCTCGATCATCTGCTTTTTTACAGTCATGCCTGAATAGTAAATTGACAGCCATACGAAACTCTGTCTGGCTGTCAAAATTTTTAGTCAATTCCCATATTATATTCTCAACAGGATTGAGGAGATTCTTTCTGGACTCATTAAAAGCTGTTACGAGATAGTGTCTTTGAGCACTATTCATTTACCAGTTAATAATTTGTTGACGGATGTATTCAAGATTGTTTGGAATATGTCTTCCAGGGAATAATTCTTCTTGACACCTAATCGTGTTGTGACCATTGTTCTGAGTATCAAAACAGAACTGTTGAACCTTTGTAGAAGGATCAGTAAAGACTACTGTTTTGAAACAGTTGCTAAAAGCACCTTCAATGTTTAGCTTATGAGCAAAAGCACCTACTGTTTTTAACTGCTCTTTGTAATCAGAACTGTTTTTGCTTTCTATTACATCCAAATGCCCCATGAAGAATATCACAAAAGGAACGCTTTGGTCTCTATGCTTATAAACAGAATTCAAGCGTTTTCTTGCTTCTGCATAATCAGTCGTTTCAAGATAATTCCGATGTTCTGGCTTAAAGCTTGAAGAACCTTTAAAGGTTGCTGGTTTGGAGTCTGTATGAATCCAATAAGTTGTAGCTGGATTCAAATACTTTACCCCAAATGACTTTCAGTGCCTTCTCCACCAAGAATAAGAACAGCCTGTCCATTATTTGAAGGATCTCTGTATTCTCGAACCTGATTGATGAACTGCTTAAGCTTAATGCCAAGATTGGCATACTTCTTTTGAGTCATCATGTCGTTTGTCTCAGGATCGATATAGCTCAAATACTCTGCGTTTTGAAGTTCATTGACTGTATCAATGATCACGCAATTGTAATTAGTAGCTTTCTCTCCTGTCTTTAATCTTGGATAAGAAGGAATATCGATTTCTACAACTTGAATTGTAGCCACCGAATTAGAAACACCTTCATCAAGCTCTAAATCTAAATCTAATGCCATAATTGTTTTGGTATAAAATTGTTGAAAATTTATTGTTTTCAGATATTATTGTTCAAATACTTTTAGCTGTTCGACACCCATTGCCACTTTTCCGTAACAAGGATAAGCTTTGGCTCTGACAATAATTGATACTGCTCTTTGAACCAGTGATTGCACATGATCTTCTACTTCTTGATCGGTTTGTGCAATATGATATCCTTTACTTGTCGCCACAAGTCTATTGACTTGCTTTGTCGAAACCAAAAAGTGAATTATTTTCCTGACTCTTGACTCGCTTATTTTGTATCCTTTAAATGTCATAGAATTCACTATTTGATTTGCCGTGATAGCATTTTCTTTTCCTACCCGAGATTGAAATGCCAAGGCCATTATTTTAGCCAAAGACAATTCATATTCAGATAGCTTTGCAGTTTCCTCTTCAAAACCGTTAATCATTTTTTACTTTGAAAAACTGATATATAGAGGTTCAATTGGTCTTAACTTTTCATCAAGGCCTTTAAAGGAAACTTTTGCCTTTTTCCCAATAACTTTTTCCGGTGAAGCCTGAATAATTTTGACTTTTTCAGGAGAAGTAGTTGTAATGACTTTAAATCTGGCTTTTTGATTATGTGTTTCGCATATCAATCCTACTTCAGTTTGAGAAACAATAGAAATGTTTACAATTGAGAAAACATCTTCAGTAACTTTTGTCTCTGAGAACTCCATATCAAAATCATCATCTTCAAACTCTTTTACAGATGATTTTTTAGTGTTTTCTTTAGGAGAAGTTGGAACAGGAACAGAAACATTATCAATCCCCATAGCATCTATTTCAGCAAAAGATTTCCTCATTTCTTCAGCGTTTTTCTCAATGATATCTTCTTTTGATTCATTGATTACCTGAGCTTCTTCAATTTCTTCTTTAGCCTTTTTTGTATCAGCTTTTGGCTTTACAGCTTTTTCTGGCTTTTCAACAGTTTTGATTTCCCATTCAAAAATGTGAAGACATTGAGTGCAAATCTTTGCAGTCATGTTTCCAAGATCTGTCAACTTTTTTTCTGCATCGCAAGACGCTGAACTTTCGCATACTTTCATATAAAGTGAATTTTTGTTTATTTTTTCCTCTACTGAAGAGGCCTTTTGTTTTGGTAATGATTTTTTCTTTGCCATTTTTTTATCCTTTTAATCCTAATTTTTTAAGTTGATAATGAATCATTCCATATGTCACATTCATTTTTTTTGCGATTGTAGCTATTTAAACACCGTTTCTCCAGTCTTTAAGTATCTTATCTATTTTCTCATTAGTCATAATTCAAAGTAGATTTGATTTGCATTGTCTTAAGATTGATAAATGAAGCATTGTAATCAAACTTCAATTTTGAAAATGCTTGCCATAGCATTGTTAGGCCAGTATTAGCGACCATTGTATTGATCATCAAATCCTGTTTTTGTAAAGCTTCTGCAAGACTACAAGAAGGTGTTTCAGGATCATCTTTTTCAGCTATACCGTAATGTTCTATTCCTTTGAGATAAGGAGTGTTTTTTTCAAGGATACCGTACTGCCCTAATACTACTTGTCCGCTATTTTTGTCATTACCAAAATCCATCCAGTAATAATCAAATCCATGAGAATAATGAATGAAATTTTTTAAATGACCCGATATTTGATGTCTGATTTGAACAACATCTACACAAGTGAATATTATAGCTTTCCTGTATTCGCTTAAATGATTCATTACAAAATTTTCAGCTCTAAACTCCCAATCATATCCATAATACCTATTGATCTTTGAAATAAGTGCAGCAGCTTTATTATGGTCCAAATCACTTTCAGCAAATAGCTGTCGGCCCATGTTGGCTCTGGTTACTATATCACTATCGAACGCGGTAACATGAAATCCTTGATGATTTAAATTTTCAAGTGCGTAATTCATTCTTGCTAATCCTTGAAGTACTTGAGAGCCGGTTCCACCACAGCCAATTACTATTAAATTGATCTTTTCATTTGGATCAATTAGCCATTTTTTAGGTTTGATAAAATCGCACCTATTGTTTTGTTGTTTTGATTTTTCCATAGTTTTTCAGAATATTCTTCATCTTCCCAATACTTCTCGATTCCTGTTACATGAGCATGATTAAACATGCTTCCTTCAAAGAAATTGAATTCTACTTTTTCAATATACTTCTCTAAAGAAATGCTTTCTTTTCCAAGCTTATAACCGTTACCAATACAAACACTACAGTTGTCATACACATTATAAAAATGAGTTTGATATACTTTTGTATTAATAGTGATTTTTTTAGCTTCTTTCTGTTTTATAAAATAAACAAACAGCTTAGACCCTTCTGAAACAAATAATGTGTCTGGAATTAAATAACTCTCGGTTTTTGATTCGTCTTTAAAGAGTATTTTTCTTATTGCCTTTTTAGCTACCCACATTAAATTTGGGGACAAATAAGAATTTTCATAAAACAGTACGTTTGAAGGAATTAAATTATCTAAATAAATTCCTTTTAAAGGATTCACTGTATCAACAAGAATTTTAATTTGGTCATAAGTAAAAGGAGTCAATCCTTGAAGCTTATAATTCCCGTTTCTTTCTACAAATTTTCCTTTTTCAACATATGCTATATTGTTTGAGTCTTTTGTTTTATAAGTGACAATACCCTCACTTGGGATTAATCTCTCTGTATTCTGCATAAATAGTATCAATTAATGGTGAAAATAAATCATCAAGATAAACGTGTAAAATTGTAAATGAAATTTTATCACCTTCCTTTAATGTTTTAGAAATATGAACATTAGGGCCTTCGCCATTGTCTGAATAAGACCGGAATTCTTCTATTATATCATAATCTTTTGTCATTAGAATCCCAGGACAGAATTCATAATAAAAATCATTGATTTCATTATTAAAAGTCCCAATCAATCCAATAAGATCTCTGTTTTTGTGAAGAAATTTAGCAGTCAAAACATATTCTTTAGCATGAAAAAAAGTTATAAACCAGTCTAAATCTTTAAATATTGACAAGTCGTAACTATTAATTCTTCTAATGGTTTCATTGGCATTTATCTCTATTTGACCAATTTCTTCAAGCATTGCTTTATACATAGAAGAGTCAGTACCAGCATCTTCTGATTCACTCAACATGTCTTCAAGATAATCAGTCATCATATTTGGATTAGAAAAACTTTCCCCGATTAACTGAATTAAATCACTGAATAATATTGTTACAATATCATTATCAAACTGATTCTTGAATAATTCAAGATCGGATTGAGTAAATGTTAAATCAGAAGAAAAGCAATATTCTTTTGTTCTAACATAGTATTCATTTGAATCTTGATAAAAACAGACCTCTTCATAAGAAGAATTTATTAAATTGAATTGATCTATAATATCTGAAGTAACATTGTTTTCATGAACTTCAAATTCAGGATTAAAAAACAAAATTCTATCTACAACATCTTTGGTTTTATTTCCTGTTAAAAAATTGATCAAATCAAACCATTCTGGAATCTTCTTAGGTTTTAATGATACATTTAAGGAAGGTATTGATCCGCAGAAGGAAATTTTTCTTCTTCTGCGTAATGATCTCTTTTGAAAGAAAGCATCTTCTTTGTCTTTTTGATTGTTTCGGACATTAATTTTTGCTTTTTGAGTAATTTTTTTCCTGTTAATTGTACTTTTAATTCTGATAATTTTAGCATCTTGCATGTGTTATAATTGATAAGGGGTTATCGATCAAAAGCAAAAAGAAAGGCGGTGTAATAACCGCCTTTTTTTTATTGCTTATCCTTTAGATTTTGGTACAAAACAAAAATGGTAA
>Ga0213868_10004810_pt1 | contig 12302 bp, 7 predicted proteins | sample PICome_9_FD_160087 | JGI IMG/M metagenome (GOLD analysis project Ga0213868, IMG submission 160087) | Coastal seawater microbial communities near Pivers Island, North Carolina, United States - PICO127 | ecosystem: Environmental > Aquatic > Marine > Coastal | place: USA: North Carolina | collected...
TACCTCTGACCTCTGACCTCTGACCTCTGACCTCTGACTGTGTACGCTAATCTCTCTAAATCAACCTGGAACCTGGAACCTGGAACCTGGAATGAATCGGTTGCAACTGCGCACTTAAAATCTCTAGAGAGAATCATGACCATCATTAGGAATTACTGTATCGGAGTCTTCGATTGGCTAATCAAACAGGTCGAGTCCACAAGGGAAGACACAATCCAAGTCATCGCAGCACCAGGATTGGCAACACTGTTGGATACGGCGCTGTACAGGACACATGAAGGTCAGCTGACAGCCACGGTATCCTCCGCCAATGCTCTGTTACATGCATTCTTTCAACTTCGAAAATGCTCTACTGAATTAGTACGGCTGACTTGTGACATTCACCTTGTACAACAAGATATGGATAGTAAGAGTTGTAACACAGATCGTCTAGCGGAGCAACTTGAAGCTTTGGAAACATTTGCCAGATTTTGCCTCGAATGTGTAGATGATGCTGTTCAATATCTGACAACTGAAAAATTGGCTGCAACTGCAAATTTATCATATCAGGAAGCCTCACCATCGTCAGTCTCCATCTCAAGTGGTGACGTGGCTTCGGGTGTCATTGCATCGACGAACAATATTTGGGAGGAAATGGGATCTAGAATTGATCCAACCTTCCAACATTTATTTCGTCAAAAAGACTGTTGGGAAAGTACGAAATTATATTGTCCTGATTACGTGTGGGCAGATGATGCTCACTTACATTGCAATAAGATATTCAAAGCTTTGATGAGGCATGACACGTTAAAGATCATTCACAATGGACTCAAATCAGGCAATGCATTATCAAAAGATTCTAGTATGATTAAAATGTTTGAACAGACCATTGGACTTATCAAACTGGATATACCAATACGTCTACATCAGTTCCGCCTTGGATTAGAAAGCGATACAGCTGTATCGAAGCGCCTTTATCTTATCAAAAATGAATACCGTGCCCCTTTCCGTGCTTTTTTGGAAGGTCATACTCATGTGCAGAGAGCTCCAAGTCTCGAATTGGTTGATTCTTACATCAAACTGCATCAGACGAAAGATATGTCAACCCTAAAGAAACGCAGGCAAGAAATCAATCAGAAAAAACAGGATTTGCTCTTGAATAAGACTTTGATGCAAATCATGAATCTTGAAGAAAAATGTGAAGAAATGGAGATTAGAATGGCCGAAATACTTTTCCCATTCTGTGAGCTTGCGAGATTGTTGATTGACAACAATGCAGGTGGGAAGATATTTAATGCTACGAAGACGGTGTCTTCCGATGAATTACGTTCGCTACACGAGTTAATTCGCAGTTTATCTTTGTTACTTTGCAAGAAGTCAGGCCCTTATAGGTCGACGGGTATCCGACTTTTACTATTCGATCTCCAGAGATTTCATCGAAAAGATTCTTTAGCATGCAGTGTTGTGATCAATCCTATCTGGAGAACCGATTCCTCGCTCTCACCGGCAGAACAACTTGCTGATTTATTAGATACTATAATTCAACTAGGAAGATCACAAGCTTTTGGAAGTGGTAAGAAGGGAAGTGATCTCATAGGAACAGCTATTGAATCGTGTGAAGATTGGGACAGAAAAGGTTTCGTAATTGCTATGAATACATGGGCTGAATCATGTTATGATCAGCAAGAGCTATCCTGCAAAATGAATGAACAGAAACAAAGTTTGGAGAACCTCATCGAAGAACTAAGGTTAACTGAAATCCATGCAAGCATTGCTAACTCATCGCAATCTGCATTGTCTCTTGCTCAAAACAAAATCAGTCAGATCGAAGTTGATCGCATGAAACGCTTTGAGGTACTTAAAGATATGGTTGAGGAATGCTGTATACGAGAGATGAACTTAAAAATTGACATTCAGGTTCCAAAGAAAGATTTAATTCTTCAGTTGCCTCTCACTGATGGATCTGTTTCAGGATTATTTGACGTGGCGCTTACTTCAGCTGGTGAATTAGTAACTTCGGTACATAATTTTTAAATAGAGCCGATACTCATTTTTCTGAATCTACAATGTTACTTACTACTCTGGGTTTTCGGGCTTTGATGACCACTCTGGCGCAAAGATCATTCATGTCATAATGTTCTAGGTGTCGATACGCATTCTGCCCTTCATCATTGTGCACTTTGTACCGAAGAGAATCTTGAGGATTGATAGATTTTTCCAAATCTTCATTGGCACCTTCTACTTCCATCAGACTATCACTCATATCGATTTCTATGTCAACAAAACCAATCTTTTCTAATAAAAATACAATGTCACTCATTTTTGAGAACATGCGCATACATAATGGCCACTTCACATCTTCTTCCAAGTGATCCTTTACAACGGTAGTACATATAGCAATCCGTCCGCCAGTCTTTAATACTCTGAAGCATTCAGTAAATCCTTGTTCCTTGTTGGGAATGAGACAAAATGCTCCATTTGATATAGCGACATCGAAACTTTCATCTTCGATCTGGCATCCAATACTCTCGATTGGCGACTGAAAAAAACTGAGATGCTTATCTAAACCTCGTTCTTTCGCTCGTTTATTTGCATGATTGACGCACTCTTGAGATAAATCGATACCAATAACTCGACCATTTTCACCAGTTGCATCCAATGCGATCAAGGAATCAACACCTAAACCACTACCAAGATCAATTACGTATTCACCAGGCTGGATGAGAGCATGTCGATGTGGACATCCCACTCCTTGGTAATTAACTGCGTCAGTTCCTACGAATTCAATTTCGCTAGGGGTATAGTGTAAAGATGTCAGTATAGATATTGCCTTTCGCAGATCACCCCCTGACAAATGAGCGGTAGAACCCACTTTGTCATAAGCTTCCCTCGTTTCGTTACGTATACTGTCTTCGTCCTCTACAGAATCACAGTCATCGTCATAAATGAAACAGATATCAGCAGCATCATTTTCAGGTCCTCCATAAGTTTCTTTGAGAAGTGAGATGACGTCTTCTTTAGTGAATTCATCACCTGATAAAATTTGTTTATTTGTAGTTGGTACGCATGCAACACGCAAAATATCTTTCGGATCGATACCATTTGAAATCATTCTTTCAGGAACACCATGGGAATATAGCATATGGCCGATCCCACAGACAATCAGCATTCTATCATCACCTGTCAAGTCAAGCCTCCTTAAATTTTGTATACACCACGCCATACTTGCGTCTTTGATAATCTGCGCTGGAAACATTTTACGAAACTTCTCTGTCGCCAATTTTCCACATGTATCTTGATGCATGTTCCTTCCAGTTAATAGCGATTCGAAGAAATTATAATGTTGATCCGTACCGTCCAACTGTTCGTGTGGTGCTACGAATCCTGCTTTCCTTGCCTCTTCGACGGCTTTTTCCTTGCCTTCCTTCATAAGCAAACGGGCAAACGATCTAGGAATGAATCCGCCGTATATTTCTACATTAAGAAGAGATTTTGCGGATTCTAACATAGGTACGTATGGTTCCAGATCAAATCCTTCTGTTCCTATGCAATTGTATTCCTCAATCAATTCTTTTATCGATATTGACCCTGAAGCGTAATTTGACAACATGGGACTCATTGGGATACTAAAGTGTTCCATGACAACGCGAAGTTTTGGATTATTATTCTTTGTTTTTGATAAATTGTTTGCCATTTCCTCTTGTATCTTCGTTCCCAGGTTGATGATAGATTGGCTTCCATGATACTCGCCTATAATTACATATTTCTTCGTGTTTACATCATTTTCGAACAGTTCTTTTAGGGAAATTTCTTTCCCAAACAATTGAGGAGACAGCCTAAAGATTCTGCCTCTGATAGTTGGAGACATATTCCATAAAGCTTGAAGTGATTAGGTCTGTTATCTTTGTCACTTCCTTCCTTTTTCCCTTTTTACTCTCTCGGGTCGAGTTCCATCCTGGACCATTTTCCCGAAGTTGCCGTACGATGTAATTATTGCTTGTAATGTGGACTACATTGGATGGTAGGTTTGTCTTGAAACGACTTCAATACAATTCATGACACTTAACATGTATATCTATGTCAGAATAGAGGTACATTCAAGATAACAGGGAGAATGTTTGTCATGATCGAGATGAAAGAACTTTATTGGGGCGAGTTCCATCCTGGACCATTTTTTCAATATTGATGAAGTAAATAACGAAGACTGTTTTCGATCGATGGAATGACCTGTACTCCTTTCAAAAACTTCCAATCTCTCACTCTACATATGCATCTCCGTATCGAGATGTGTTGAAGATGCTAGCGCACACATTCGTCATGATCGAGACGAAAGAACTTTATTGGGGCGAGTTCCATCCTGGACCATTTTTCTAATATTGATGAAGTAAATAACGAAGACTGTTTTCGATCGATGGAATGACCTGTAATCCTTTCAAAAACTTCCAATCACTCACTCTATATATGCATCTCCATATCGAGATGCGATGAAGATGCTAGCGCACACATTCGTCATGATTGAGACGAAAGAAATGTTCGGGGCGAGTTCTATCCTGGACCATTTTTCCAATATTGATGAATTACATAACGAGGACTTTTCGATCGATGGAATGTCATGTAGTCTTTCGATATACTTCCAATCACTCACTCTACATATGCATCTCCGAATCGAGATGCGATGAAGATGCTAGTGCACACATTTGTTAATGGGTTTACACGTAGCAAGAACTTTATCGGCGCCTGTTTTAGGTCGTTCATTCGAACCTAGATTATAACATTCAAAAAAATCTCATACATATTTTTGTATTCACTATAAACTAATGACGATTGAAGCTTACTATGGATCAGCGCAAAATACGGAAAGCAATCAGCGTTTTTACATGATCTTTGGTGAAATCATTTCATTCAAAACAATGTCACATTCCTCATTGAAAAGCAATGAAAGAGTTATCACGCTGTCTCTCATACGAAAGAGATCTGAACATAATGAATCTCTTGTATCTAATCTTGAGGAAATAGCTCTTCATCAAGAAGAGCTTACAGGTATTGGGCCGACACTTGGCCGTCTTTGTGGTAAAACTCTCAAGATTCTTCTACTACAGAATAATGTAATTAGTGCTATGAATCCTACTGATTTTAAGTATTTCAAAGTTCTTGAATATATAAATCTCGCTTTGAATAATATCTCAGTGATTCAAGGTCTTGATTCTTGTGAATTTCTAAAGAAGCTCGATTTGACATTGAATTTCATTGATTTGGATCGATTGGAAGACAGCATCGACTGCCTCACATCTTGTACGAATCTCAATGAATTATTTCTATTAGGAAATCCATGCTGTCATTCTAGTGATTCAGAGCAAAGCGGTCATAAAAAATCAAGTGGGTGGAAAAACTGTCGTTTATACATTGTTGCAAGACTTCCCCAACTCAAAAGTCTAGACGGTACACCAATAGTTCATTCCGAACGGATTCGAGCAATACAAAAATTATCTCAGTTGGAATCTGAGCTGGAAGACTTGGCAGGAAAATGCATGGAACGAAAAGAAAAGCTTCGCATAGATTCAATTCATGCATCAGATGGTGACATGACAAAACATTGCCCGGAAGATCGAATTCGAATAAGCAACGAGATGGCGCAACAGAAAGCAGAAAAAGAAAAGAAAGAAAAATCAAATCAACCAAAATTTAAAAGAGAAGCAGATTTTATGAACGATCAAAACGAAGCCATAGAAAAGGCGCGCGTCAAGGAAGGAGGAGGCGAAATTAAACAATGCAATGAGGGAAAATGGGAATTTCGCTTCGACGAGGAAATGAAACCTGGCTATTTTACCTTGGACATTAAAATTCAAAAACATCTTTCTAGCAGTTTAATTGACGTTGATGTTCACCCAACATATATAAGTATTGTCATAAAGGGTAAGGTTCTTCGATTAGTATTGCCAGCCGAAGTGAAGTCCGAAGAAAGTAAAGCTGAGAGAAGCACAACAACTGGTCATTTACTCATATCAATGCCCAAGTGCGATCCCAACTGTTTAGTTTTTGAAAAGAAAAAATCAAGCGTAAAGAATCAGTCAGATAATAAATCAACCGTTAAAAAGAGGCCTGCGCGGAGACAAGGTTTGCAGAGTCTTATGATGGAAGAGGTTGATAAAATACAGAAAGGACCTCCAGTCTCTGTTAAAGGAATAGTAAAGAACGCAGATGTTGATGGTGATATAAATGTCAATTCAGGACTAGATTTGTTTGAAACGAAAACAACGCTGAAACAAAATTCGCGACACGAACATTCCATTGATGAAATCGAACCTCCTCCTTTGATTTAGATCAATACTATCTAATGATAATACTAGCTTGAAGTTTATGACAATGTGCATCTACACTTGGATTTATACAATAAAATAGTGGCAAAGGTATCCTTCTTTTTCGTCTTACCACCCAAAACGCCCAGGAAAACCCTTTCTTTTACAACTTTCATACCCGTTTCTATATAATTACTTTCGTTATCGGTGACGAGGAATGTAGATACTTTATCATCGTCAATTTTTTTCCAAACATCCCATTCGTGACTTCTGCGGTTATGGTCTTCGTCCTCTTCTTTCATGAAGGAAAAGTAATGCCCGACATCGTCTTCATTTTCATCACTATTACTTTCATCAGCTTTGTACATAACTGCACCAGAAAGATGATATTTACAGCATTCTTCGCAACAAAGTTCTGATTCTATTAATCCTGTCAAGTTGAATGTGTATGGGATATTCATTCCTGCATTTATCTTTCGAACACGAGTACCCTCATAGTCAAATCTCAAAAGCTGCAGTAACATGATTTTTGGCAAACTCAATGGGCGTATCACACGCTTTGTCACCCAGTCACGCATCATATCGAGTTCTTCGTCGTTACTTGCGGACGAAGAGGATGTACTTGAGCCCGAACTTGAACAGTCTTCGGACGAAGATGATTCGTCAGATGATGTAGTTGAATTCGACGACATTGAATCCAGTAGCAATTCTGGATTAAGATATAAGTCGCCTCCATTTGTATTAAAGTACTCTTTGGAATCAATCTTTACCTCTTCTTCGATATAGTCAGGTATTGCATCCCATTTATATCCAGATACTTTTTGCTCCGATGAAATCACAGAATGAAGAGATGTTACTAAAGAATGATACCCAACAACAGGTATCGGAATCGGGCAAGAACATGGTTTTTCTTTTGGTTCTTTTAATCTAGTAATTTTCCATCGATGACCATCTTCTTTCTGTACAATTCGAGATCCTCTAATTTGTGTGGTCGAAATACCTTGCCAAAAGTATGTATGCATCCGATCCAGTAGTGATGATGATAAGTCATCTATGGTACTATCGTATCCTAAATGTTCGCATTTATCTTGGATGAATTTTAAATTCGATCTTATATCCAGCATCATAGATCGAAGAGAATTTGAAGCATCACCCACTCTGAATGAATTTATTCGACACTTTTGGTAGAAATCATCTGGATCAACACCATCCGGTTGTTCAGAACACATTTCACAGATTAGTCGCCCGAATGAAATTATAAAGGCTTCCTCTTCTCCCAACCCTCTAAACATCAATTGCTGTTGATCTGACATGGAGCTTGATAATAAAATGAAATCAGCACGATCTGATTGTGATAGCGCGTGAAACATTAACTGAATCCCAGCTGATATATGGCATGAAACCTTGGTCCTATTCTTTATTCCTCGCGACGTTGGCACAGTCATTATGATTAGAAATCAAAACATTGATGGATAAGCGTTATACAAGAACATGAAACACAATCAGATCACGTTTGATCTTTGATCCTGTTTTCTGTTTTTTTTTCTTGGTTTCGTTTCGTCTGACGTCGGAGGGGGAGAAATGAAGAATATATGGTATAGCGAGTACTTAACCACGTTCACGGTTCTTCTTCATTCTTCATGAACAATGAGAATGCTGGATGGCATTATTGTAGAGAAATAGGCGCTTCGAAATATGCCTTCACTATACGAAATGATGAAGCTGAACATACTAATGACATTTAATCTAGCGACAGGATTACAGCTGATTACAAAATCGTCCATTCCTGATATCTCACCGAAACAACTCCATTCTTTCGTCGCAACTCCTACAAACTGGCCCCGCATCGTTGCATCTTCTCATTCCGTGAAGAAAGTATCTTCAACTGAGAATGATGTCAATAGGCCTTTGAAAATCGGAGAAAGGGTGGAAGAGCTATTTGGTCTTCCTCCCCTTTTCCCCTTGTCTGTAACTTGGGAGTGCGTCAAATCAGATCCAAACGATGGTATCATTGAATTCTTCTCTTCGTCAGGAGTTCCCCTGATCGCAAACGAATGCGCGATGAAATTCAAAATAAACCCATCCATCAATGGTGGCAGTGATATAGAACTTCAAATGGAATTTCAACCGCACAATCCAATTATTCTTTTGAGTGTTCCATTTCTTAATCTTGACAATGATCTTGCCCTTAAAGTTCTACTTCCAAATGCGATTAGACATGATCAAGTTTCTTCTTGAGATAACTGATAAACCATTATGTGATAGAAAACGTTAAAACTCATCCTTCTCCATCAACTTTGTAACCTCTAACAAAATATCTTTCATATCCAAGAGGCTTTTTCCATAATGGTATTCAAATTTGTTCAAGTCAGGGTAAATCAAAAAGTAGGCAGTCGTTTCAAGCTTCAACGTTCCGCTACCCATTTCATTTTCAATCAACTGCCAAAGGGGAGGGATGTCATCACCAGTATAATTACCTAATTGCATCAAATGAATTGGATGTTTGTCTGTTCTTTTCTTTTTATACTCTTTGTCAAAATCACTGCAATCTTTTCCTTCATATACCATCGTAGGATTTGTATCAAAATGTTTATCGCCGGCACCTTGAAATTCATATGGGAACACAATAATCTCAACTGAATACACTAATTGAGAAAGTTGCTTCAAATCGTTGATTTGATTCATCATATCGCTGAACTTAACCTTTCCCTCACATATTTTTGGGACAGGGATAATAAGAGTAAAGTATCCTTCGTAGCGCTCAAAATTAATACGTTCTCCAGAAGACAAGGTAATAGTTGAATCATAAAAACTCTTCTCAGTCAAATCATATCGAATAAAATTTAGCTTGTTTCTCTGGCTCATTTTGTCACAAATATCTTTGCATGTTTTTCGCATAAATTCATCCATTGTTCCGTCATTACACTTTCCTAATTTACTCAATTCTATACACTTTGATGTGTCTTCTACAGTACTGGTTCCCGATGATACCACACGATGAAAGGTGGCGCAATATATCCATAGGGACAAAAGTTGGACTAACATTTCTTTATCAACAATCCGAAAAATATCTTACATTAAATTTTGCACAAATGCCATGTACAAAAATGAAATAAATACCCTTTTATCTAGACTATCTACATATGTGTTTTAGGTTTTAGGTCTCGTCTCTCGTCCATCGGAGATGCTCTATGCTAACATTTATTTACTAGATACCTTGCATGAGCAAGGATCGGCTATTTTGTTTTCAAACTGAGTTCCAACTCCGACCAGCCACACCACACGCTCACGCTGGTCAGCAGCAGCACGGCAGCACGGCAGACGGCAGCAGCGGAAACGAACACCTCACAATTTGGTGCCAAGCGCATCAAGATGAATTTATATTCATCCCGTAAGGATTGTCCACCACTAGTGAAGTCACAGCAAGTGGTTGTATCGTGCAATGTTCCGAGTGAACGTGCGGGCGAATAGCACCGCATTAAATAAAAAGCTCCAGCAATGAGCTGAGAGTCAAACCTAGTAAGCAACAAAAAAAGACCATTTTTATGGTTTCGCCACACAACTTACAGAACGGGTTTGCAAAATTGTATGCCGCATTGCGTCGTATGCTGCATTGCGTCTTACAAATGGATAAAGCGCTATAATTTGCATGGCAAATTATATCGGTTTATTTGAATACTGAATAGGGCTATGTTTTTAGCGGATCTAATTCAGTATTCAGGTTTTCCTTCGAAGGAATTGTCCTTGGTTGGAAAAGTAAATGAACCTGGGGCACTACTCAAGTGCAACAGGCCGTAACATATCTTGCTTGGACAGCCTCTTCTCTGGTATAAGTTTTACAGCGACCTGTACGTTCTTCGTTTTATGTGTTGAAGTTTAACTTTTCCTAGAGAGAGAGGAATTCTTGCAAGATGTCAACTAGCTTTTCACATGGGTTTTGTGTAATTGTAGTTTGATAAAGTAAAAAATAGGGTCATCCACTGCTCTGATGAAGCAGATAGGATTTCCCGGCACTAACAGGCCATCACGTCTTTTCATAATTCTTTTCTTCGTAGTCGATGTGGTTATGCTTTGCAAAAAAAAGAAGATGATCCAACGAGACAGAAACATTAATTTGAATGCTACTTTAAATTGCACCTCCAATCTTCAGGGATGCGCACACCTTCAGTAAGATCCCCTCCAAGGACAGATTCAACAAAGGAAGAACTTGTCGCCAACTCAAACGATTCAACAACAAAATCACTGCAATAACCAGCTTTACAGCATGCCCGAAACACTTTTTCTGCAAGGTTTTCTCTTTTCGATTCATCTGCTATCAAACTGAAACATCCCTTTAACAAAAGACCATATGTTGCTTGGTTAGGTTGACAGTTCTCCGACTTTTGCATTTCTTTGAATGTGTCAAACATTACACGTAATGCATTCTTAGAGGCTGCTTCATTTCCTTTCGTAAAGGCACATGCATTGATGACATTGTTGTACGAACGGAGGTTTGGGGCAAGAGCATTGTCATTGAACTTTTCACATTCCTCTTTCATTTCTTGCAACAATTTTAATGACTCTATTCCCTTGTTATCTGATTTGCCTCTCGCTATCACATCCATGCATGCGTTATACACGCGGTGATCTGGTTTTAAATCTTCAACGGGTAGACCCCGATCCAACTCAATGCGGTAAAACTCCTTTAGGAGATTCAAAAGTTCCAGAGCACGAATGCGTGCTTCATCACATTTGACATTTTTCCACGCGTGAACGGTATTGATAAATATGCTAGCAGAAGGTCTCTCTTCAAGTGAAGATGTCTTTTCATAGAGCTCCATCAAATCGAAAAGTAAACTTTCGGCTTCAAATGCCACTGCTTCTGATCTGCTAATGTCAGCCAGACTCTTAATATTCAGATTGACAATATCTTTATGGTTCGGATTGACATTTTCAATTGCGTTCATTCTTCCTATGAGGCTCTTCACCTTTTGACGAACAATGGAACTCTTGATTTTTCTTGAATTTCGAATTATGCATGAAAGAGCAAGTGTAAATGACTCCACGTTTGGCGATGGAACGTTCGACTCTTGATTAGTAATCATACGATCTAGAATAACTTCTGCTCGTTGTCCTGCCTCTTCCTCTTCGCTTCGTTTTAGGATTTCCAAAAATGCATTGTATAAACCAACTTGGGAAATGCCATTATCATTCTCCGTCTCATCATGATGTTTGTTTTGTACGCGATCCAATACCTCTTCTGCTTTATCAAGATCTCCGTTTAAACTCCAACCTTTCATCATCAACTCATATGTCTCAGTATCAGGTTCAGGAACGAAGTCTGTTTGTCCAGTCTCCATTCGATTTAATATTTTTTCTGCGACAACCATGTTGCCACAGTTGGCATAAATACATATCAATAAGTTATAAATTTTAGTATCAGGTTCGAGATCATCATTGTCATTTTCAAACCACCTGTTGAACATGGTATCAAAAAGGTCTTGAGCCTTGGATGGCAAGTCTTCGTCCGGTGCTTCCTCTGATAAGTATTTCAGCGCTTCAAATTGATCTATAAAGTCTTGCTTAGTCTTTAGTTGAGGACCATTTTGAATCACGTCCGTTGCCTTCTTTTTCTTCACGGGAGCTTGGACAGGTTTGTTACTTTTGGCACATAGAGTAGTAATAGGTTTTACATGAAAGAGATTGTTTTCACGTATGATATGAGGTGCACTAGTTAATCGATGTAGACAGGAAGGGAAGAATGAATCAGAGGTTGCTAGAAGTGATGCGATTAACAACTGCTTGATCCAAGTTGTTTGCGTCATAGTTTTCCTCCGATCAGTATAACAGATTTCTGAAAAGAAGTTGCAGAGATCTATTGGATCTTTTGAGAGTGTTGAATCTCTCTCTCTCTTCTAAGATCTGATGACTCCGAACTCTAAGTAATGAGTGGTTGATGACTGCAATCTGCAATCATAATGCCCGTGTCTGTAAGGTGTCGAAATCCCTACCCAATGGTGACGAAGCAATCATTAGCAAATTATCATT
>Ga0213868_10004818_pt1 | contig 12273 bp, 6 predicted proteins | sample PICome_9_FD_160087 | JGI IMG/M metagenome (GOLD analysis project Ga0213868, IMG submission 160087) | Coastal seawater microbial communities near Pivers Island, North Carolina, United States - PICO127 | ecosystem: Environmental > Aquatic > Marine > Coastal | place: USA: North Carolina | collected...
CCCAAGAACCTAAACTTTGTCCATGGGACCAGCAGGTAATAGATCACTTTTCCTATCAAACACCAAACGGGCACGAGGGATTGATTCTGTGACCTTGTTGAGATAATCATGTCTCTTCCTAGGATACCTATCACTTCGAGAACATCTATTTTTCTTTTTTATAAAATGATGTGTTACTGCACCTCTAATCTCTAGTGGATAGATACAAACTTTTGCATTTGATTTCAGCTACAAAAGTTTTTTCCGAATAACTGAGTGAGTCAGTCGGAAACTGTTTTCCTACTAAGTAAGTACTAAGTGATTCTTCAGGTGAATGTATTGTCATGGGAATCGAAGGAACTGCTCTGTGACAAAAGAAGAGGGTTGTGACTGGAAACAGACAATCCATATTCACCCGCGTTCCTCAATACATTTTGATGATGATTGTTTACAGGAGCATCTGAAGAAATTGAAAGTTTCGAGTTGTCATTCTTGGTGGAGGAGGACGACTTTGTTTCATTCTTCCTACTACTACTACTACTAGTAGTAGTAGTAGTAGTAGTAATACTGCTCATCATAGTCGTACTAGTAGTACTACTACCTTCCAGCATATGATCAGTAACAGTGTCAGAATGAGATGCAGTAAAACATTCATTTGCGATTGTTTGTAACGAAGAATGAAAATTCTCAAGGGATTTGCGAATCGCTTCATTGACATTTTCAACTGCTTCGCGAATAGCTTCATCGATTCTTTCCTTTGTAGTAAAAGTAGTAGTACTTGTATCAGCAGCATCATTTGTTTTAATATTACTGTCGTTGTTGTTTCCATTGTTGATGGGGGGTGCTGCTGGTGATGAACAAAGAACATCAGAACCATTTGAGTGGTATTGCAAAGGACGACAAAGAGGAAAACCTTCTACTAGCGGAGATACCGAGTTGTTGTTTGGTAGGAGTTGTTCTGCTGGTAATTTTGAGGAACGGTAAAAGTCAAGAAGGTTCGATGGAGTAAAGGGGCTCCTTTCCATTCTTTCGAGGAAATGATGATTCTTAACACGCTGATTCGGAGATAGGAGATGATCATAATAAACATAATGATCATCATCTTGTTGTTGTTGTTGCCTTTCTTCCTCCTGCATAAGGAGTGTTGATGTCGTCGGCAGTGGCGTTCTTGTCACACCAAGATGTTGCCCCCCGCTACTAGTATTATTACTAGTACTATGAGCAATACGACGAATAGTAGCACCAGCGGCTTTGGTGAAAGGATCACGGATAATATTCCTGCACAAGTGTGGCATTCCTCGACGAAAAAGTGGGTGTCGATAGGCGCCGGAATCAGGCCCTGATGTGATTCGCTTAAAGTTATAAAAGCTGAGCTGACGTTGAAATGATTTCAATTTAGTTTGCTGGTTGAAAACCTTTGGTAGAACAACAGCAACAAAATCTTGAGGTTTGTGAATAGCAAATGCCGTTCCATCCAACTGCCAGGAAATAATATCCTCATGAACCTGTGATTCTAATAAAGAATGGAGTTTCCGAGGAAAAGGATGAGACACCCCCCCAGTGCGAGGACGAGGATGATGATATACTTGATATCCTGGCTCTCCTTCTTGTTGATCTTCTTGTTGTTCTTGGTCTTGCTGTCGCTGTCCCTGTCCATGTCCCTGCTGTTCTTGGTTTGATAATTGCTGGTGATTCATTGCAAAAGAATATCACTGTTCGTGTTGGATCAAGATAGCCCTATATGTTCCGATAGGTTTCAGGTTTCAGGTTTCCCCTACAGACCTACAGTCCTGTATGCTCTGTTGGTACATGTTAGATGGGCCCAAGGGTCGCACATACCTTTGAGCCCCCCTGGCCCCCAAATCGCGGCAAAAATATAGTAGTAGGTAACCGGTATAAAGACACTTTTTCGTCACGACGAAGTGATGATAGTACAACACATACAACATACCTTGACATATACGTTCAGCACATTGTATTTCAAAAAAAATGCAATATTAAAATTGAAACTATTATATTTTTTAACATTTTACTAATAGATTGCTTCATCATAATCGTCCGCACTTGGCTCTAAGTCTATTAGTAGGAGCCTCTAAGTTCGTGCCTCCTAATAATTCCAATGTCATCAAAAGAAAGAGTATACAAAATTGTCCATTTCAGATATTCATGTTTCAGTAAAAACTTATAGAGTTGTTTGAAAAAAGTCGCGACATGCTCTTCTGATCCTGCCTGGAAAGAGACGACCAGAAGGTTCGTTCAAAGCCTCTGGAAATACAACAAAATATTCCTTCAACACAGAGTTGTAGTCTGTTGATGTATCAAATTGGTTTCCATAAATGTGGCGGGATGGTGGTTTTCTTGGATCACTCCCCAATTACGTGTCTTTCAACTGAGCGAATGGAATTCTCAGCATGACATTGGTTCTCCATGAAAAATGCGAATTAGATATTCATTCGACCAATTGGCTCGCCTCGAAAGGCCACGTTCCATGTGTGAACGCTGAACCAGCTGAAACAAATTGTCTCACGAGAGTCACGGGCTGGTAGTTATTTCAGCACTTGGGCAAAAAGCCATGAGGAATACGTTCGTTTTCGATGCAATTGAGATCTGAGCTAAAGGCTCTAGTATGAAAACAAAAGAATCCTGTATTCATCACTTTTAGGTTGAGCCAAATTGGAAATTTAGCATTTTCACGTTTTTTCTTGTAGAACGTTTTGGTGTTCTTGTCTTTCAACTTCCTGTATCCAATTATGTCACCCATACCAGCTATACTAATACCAGCGAGAGCCCTCCTAGCTCGTCCATTTGTTTTATTCGTTCAATTCCAACCTGTTTCGTCTGTTCTATTCTTACTCTCCACTAGGGAAGATATAACCATGAAGGCCTTGATGGGTCATTTATTTCAAATGTAATCACAACAGAATTTATTTATAAAAAAATCACAATGCACTTCAGAAAAAAAAACAGAATGATTTATGCTTGGATTACCCGGCAGGTTGATACTTTATATTCAAAGAATAAATAACATACACGTTTTTTGGATGTATTACACCCAATCTCGATATTCGTTCCTGGCGATAGTCGGAGGAAGGATTTTGTTCGAACAAAATGACCCGTCAATAGTCATAGTCATTATTCATGTATTCTTTTTCATTTTCTCACAACTAAAAATATTTATCTGGTATTCATTCTCACTAACGATACATTTATCTAATTCATCATATTTCCCATTTTCCTCAAACGAAATGAATTCTAACCAGATCCTTCGCGACTCTCCTGTATCAGAACATAACTCAGCGTCCATGAAAAGACCAACCGATAATTCTCAAGAAGGCGACGATTCAAAGCCTAAGAAAGCTAGGTATTCTGAGGACAACAATCCAGAACTTCCTCGACAAATAGAGCCCGGTACTCAGGGGATTTCTACATATGATGTGAACGATGTCCTATGTGGACGAGGTGGTGGTACCAATCAACATTATGGAAACATAGTTTTTAGAAACCTTGTTGACACAAATCGTGAAAAGTATTTACGATCCAAGAAAAATGATAAGCCATTTATTTCTCGATGGATTGTCAAAGCCATCCGGGACCGTAATGGAAGATTCCTCAAAAGAGATGAAGCTTCAGGATTGTACTACGACATCGGAGACAATGAGGCACGAGAAAAGGCAAGTCAGGCCCTTCGTCAACGCGCCCCCGAACGAAAGCGGGAGTTAGAAGAGAAAGACAAAATACTTTCAAAGAGCTCTATGGTGCATTCCTCTATGGCAGATCTTAGTTCTATTATTGACAAGAATGAGTCATCAGAAGCAGCCTCAAAACCATCCATTCTTCTGAGTCAATATCTGTTCGAAAGAGGAATTTGGCAAGAAATAGTTGCATTACGACAGGAACAAGCTCAATTGCAAAAAGAACTTCTCCTCGCGAGACAAGGCAAAAGCAGTGGAAATTATCCAAATTTACTTCATTCATCATCCGCTTAAAATGAAACTATAATATGTTCATAAACATGTATATAAATGAATATTTTACATGGTTATTATTTAGTTCACATAGCATACCAAACGATGAAAAATAGTGCACTCATATTCAGTTTTACGTTGGAGCTTGCAATGCTGACACTGCTTGATATGCAATCACCACCATCATAACCACAAGATTTAGTATTGTATGGTTCAATATTATAACAAATTCCATCACCAAGAAATGATGGATGGTCAACTTTGCATTCAGGATAGTTCAAATTGAATTCTAAACAGTCACCATCATCGAAACCACAGGAGTCTGTGTTGTATAAACTCTCCATATTGCAATATCCATTTCTAGTTTGACATTTTATCAAAACCGAGAAGAGATGAAATATTAAGAGATTGGTGTATGGAAGCGAAAACGAAAGTAATGAATCTGTAACTTACCCTAATAATTTAGGAACGGGAACGTGGCAATCTGGGTATGATTCAATCAGACAATCGCCTTTATCCCAACCACATATTTCTGTGTTATAATCACCTCTCTCACAGTTGCCATCGCTGTAATAAATGTAAGTTAGCTGTTGGAAAACAATTTATATGAGTACTTATAGTAAAGATATTTGTCCCTTACCCGAGCAAAGACATATCAGAAACGTGACAGTTCGGGTAATCAGGATCAATACAGTCTCCTCCGTCATACCCACACTCTGGGGAATTATAAACACCTCCATTGCATATACCATTACCAACCAACAACGGATCATCAACTTCGCATGCTGTACACGGAAGATATTTCCCCTCACTATTCACCTCGCATATGACACAATTATTTCCGACTCCATCCCAATTTGGAAACGTTTGGGCGCAGCAGTCTCCACCATCCCAACCGCACTCAATGGTATTATATTCGTCACCATCACATGTATTAAAATAACCTATCCAATACGGATTAGGTACTTTGCAGTTTGGATATTGATTATTGTATTGCAAACAGTCTCCACCATCAAACCCGCATTCAATGGTATTATATTCGCCACCGTCACAACCTCCGTCATTAATGAAATTAGGATTCTCCACATTGCAACCTGGATAACCTGATACACTTGCTGCTTCTGTTATCTGGATGAAAATCAACAATGAAAGAGAACGCATAACGGTGGGTTTCATGTTTCATTTGACATTTGATTTCTTTTTCTTTTTTTTGCAGTTCGGCGTTTGGCGAGTGCACCCCTAGCCATCATGGATGATATTTTCAAATTCCACATAAAATGTAATGTCGAACGAATATATGAATGAATCAATCATGCAATCCCCTCACAAACGAATTACATTCAAAATATTGAGCAGATAGTGGAATATAATGTATGTTGTATAAAACGGAGGTGAAAATCGTTCTAAATGGACTAACATTCAAGTACTATTCAAATTCAACATGAGACAGACTGTAAGTGTACAGAAAGTTGCAACATGTAGAGTCAGTCCACACGGCTTCGAGGTATGTGCGTGACAGATAACCTTCACGTTACTACTGGTTGGGACAGTGACAAATAAAAAAGATCCAAAACACAAGATGTACACTTTGATATTCATTCATTTACTTAGAATTAACGAAGACGTCTAGCCTCACGTTCCCACTCTAGCAAACACAAAATATCTCCTTCCCTGACAGGACCCTTGACGTTACGTACGATAGAACGTCCAGCACCAGATCCTTCGTTCTCCATGAATTCTACACGAACTTGGGTAACGTTTCCAGTGTTTCCGGTACGTCCGAGGACCTTATTTACTTTAGCGAGCTTTACAGGTTGATCCTGTGCGAGTTAAAACGAAGAAAATGAGTGAGTTTCATCAGTTATCTAAATATAAATATCTTTTGAATATTTTGTGGTACAAGTAACAGAATGAAAAAGGAACGAGACAGGATCACTCAGTTGAAAAAGGGATACTACTACTGCTGCTCAACTCATCACCATTCACGTGTGTCCAGTATGGATTCCAAACATAAAACATAACTTTCTATAAATCCGAGATCTTTGGAATTATGAATGAAACGTAGTTCATTTTAAGCTCATGGTAAGATAAAGCCAACATCATGATTGCCCCCACGTGCTGCAGTACACTTAATTGTTTTTCTCCACATGTTTCTTAAACTTGGCAGCTGTTCGTAGACCCTTTCTCAGAATCCTCTGTTGCGTCTCATAATCTTAATTCATTACTTTCTTCTTCGACTATAAAACGAGATTAACGCACCATTTTGAAATAAAGTAGTTTAACTAAGTTGTTCTTGTGTCGATGCTGTAGAAGTTTCAGTGCGAGTTCCTCAGGAGTAAGAGGTAAGTGAAAAATGGCGCGAAAGCCTGGGGCCATTCATCTCCACTTTTCACGGCTACTACTACTGGGAACTGGGACACGAACTTGAGAAATTTTAGACACGTGTTTTCACTTGATTCTACTAGCCCTGATACAAAAAACAACTGAGATACTATCATACATTGGTTTCTGAATATATATATGAACACCAAGCATACAAACAAACCTTTATCATTTTATTGAATGAAAATGGCTGATATTGCATGGACTGAAACGAATAATGAATTTGGCGAACATAACATATCCCATCATGATACTTGCATGGAGTCAACGAATCGCTCAAAGAAACTAAATAACAATGACAGTCAATTTCACAAGATGGAGTTCGAATACGACGAACTAGACTCGACCATCGTTCTAAGAGGCAAATCGAATATCTCCCATTCCACAGGTCTTACCATTTGGACATGTTCTCAAGTACTTTCTGGATTCTTGCTCGATAATCCACACTATGTTAAGGATCAAAATGTCCTTGAGCTTGGGGCCGGAGTGGGTCTAGCCAGTATTGTGGCTCATCATCTCGGAGCAGACCGTGTGCTCTCAACTGATGGAGATATTTGTGTTCTGGAAAATCTACGTCATAACATTCAAAACAATCGTCTGTCTTCTTCCTTCGATTGTGATGAAGAAGAAGAAGAAAAGAAATTTGAACATGACGACGACACTGAGAAATCTAACACTAAATCAAGCAGTAACTCCAATTCTTCAACTGGCTTGATATGTTGTCCTCAGTTGGTCTGGGGAAAGAAACTGAATGAATTTCAAGATACTTATGGCCGTCAAAGTATCTTGCTGGGTACGGATATATTCTACAATCATGAATGCGTCGACCCTATTTGGCAAACCGTTGACCATTTGTTAGAAGACGGTGGTTCTTTTTTATTGGCATTTGCGCCACATAAAGTTGAAATGAAGACTGTATTGGAAAAGGCACAGCAGTTTGGGTTTTCATGGATCAAACCAAGTATTACGGACGATGGGAATGAAGAGGAAAACGATATGAGTTACTTCAATAACTGTTCTTTTGGATATCATGTATTTGTATTTCAACGTGATGAACAATAAAACAACTCTTATAATCATGGATGAATTGAACATAGTTTTACATGTTTATAATCGTTGAAGTGTATGTGTAGTTTCCCATTATCCATACTTACTTAGTCTATCTATTATAAGATAATTATATTACTTCAAAGTTCATTTGTGTATGCTAACATATTTTTGATAAAAGGTCATTGAGTGCATTTGCACCAAGACCAGCAGTTTCTTCATCAGATGATAGGTTTTTCATAACATTGGAGGAAGCCTCGTCGTCATTTCTCGCAAGACTGACTTCCATGTCATTGTCAAGCTTCCTTCGGTGACTTCTTGGCTGTTTTCTTATGGATTTTGCCCGCTTTGATGGCGTTCTTGATTTCTCAAACGTGGTACTAGATCTATTATGTTCGTCTTCATCAGGGTCACTACTATCGTCGTTAGATCGGGCATGATTAATTGCATTAAACAATGATTGAAACATTTCACCCGCAACACCAGATGTTCTCGCGGAAGCTGAACTGAAGCTGTCATCATCATCATTGTCATCATCATTGTCATCGTCATCAACAGATACATTCTCGCTTTCTTCCTTGCGATGCGTCTGCCTTCGGGGGGTTCGCTTCCGCGATGTCGTCGCCTTCTTAAGTACTCGTTTATTCTTTGCTGCATTCAAAAGATGTTGTAGATACAATAAACCTATTCCTTCTGTTTGGTCTTCTCCACTTATGATAGATGATTCATCCATTATATGTTCGTCCATGAAATCAGGTTCTATATTTTCAATTGATTCACCATATAATCCTTCCAGAAACCAGTCATCAAAGTCTTTTGCTGTACGAGATTCAATAGGATACCTCAATAATGATGACGATTCTATGGGATTATCCTTCTCAAGATCTTTTAAGGCCAGATCTATACCTCTTTTTAGTCCGTCTGGAAAATGAGATGCATATTTACATAGTGTTTTCCCCAATGATCTATCATCTATACTTTGGTTTGCTTCATTTTGAGGGGCGGAATCTTTGGTAGATGAATGATTTGTCTTACTGTAATTTTGTTCTTCATCGTAGTCATCGTCGCATTCATGAATGATCTCGATAGCATGCTTCAACTGTCGACGATCCCGCCTTTTTTTCAAAACTGGTTCCAGATTTGATCTTACTTCCTTCATCAAACGTAATGGTTTCGAACTTGCAATGTTTTTATTTAACTTTTGTGCAATATTTTCCAACACAGAGTCGTATTCATCAAATTTGTCATTGTTCTTAGTGCCAATCAATGTAGAAATATCGTTTGAGTTGTTGATATCATCATATGGAAAAGAGTCAGAAAAGTTTTCTCTATAGTTTCGTCGCATCGTAGTTGCATCTTTCTCCTTGAGAACAATTTCATGGTAATACTCTTTACTACCAGCTAATCCTTCCAAAGAATTTGGCCCTGTATATTCACACAATTGAAATGATTCCTCACGTTCTAACTTATCGATGATATGAAGACAGTCCCTTGCCAAACTACAACTACATGACCATACACGACCACTATCATTTTCCCGTTCGTTATAATTGTTTTGCTGACATTGATCAATACACAAGAGCGCTATGTTTCGCACTTGATACAAGATGGCATATAAATCTTGTGATAGTCGAATGGGTGACTTGTAAGCTCTGCGATACATTTTATACTTTACTGTATCTGATGCAAGCCCCATAGTCAAAGTGGATAATATATCCTCCTTTGTAGTATATTCTTTCGTAGGCATGATGGGCAAAGGATTGGTATGATACATTGTGTATATGGTAAACACGGCAAATACAATCGAATAGGGCATCTGAATGCGAAGATCATCGTGGCTCCCCTCCAGTGGTTCATTTTCTAATTCAAATATATCTTCCTCGTAAAGAAATTCCAACGCAGCAGAGTAAACCATTTGGATAAATGACTCTCGATCGCATCGAGGTGGACAAAGTTCAGGTGAATGTATAACGCCGAATTTCTTTTTTCGAAATGTTTCTTTGTAAATGGAGAACGACGATCCTAATGCCAGATGATGATGCAGAGGAAGAGCTCCCGCAGCTGATGAATTTCTACTTAATTCTCCACAATAATGTTCTAAATCACTTTGAAATGCATCTTTGAGACTTAATATATCATCACGGATTGCTCTTTGTACAGGACCACCATTCCTTAACTGATATGTCTTGCAATCTGTTTTCCCCCATGAACTACTAGTACTACCTTTTGCCGATGGATTGTTTTTCAAATCATCAATTAATTTATTCCTCAACTCACTGACCAACTTCTTACCCAATGTTGGTGGTTTAGGATGAAATGGAAACATTGGAATTGTATCAATTCTTATTATGAATTGAAGAGATAGAGGGTTAAAAGAGGAGAATAATAAAATGCATTCATTTGTGTCGTTTTAGTCCACGAAGGATTAGGGTATCATAAAAAGACAATAGACACCGTCTCCTCTGTCCAATCCTACTCGTATATCCTATAGTATATGTATGAGATATCTAAGTAAGTAATGTGGATTTAGATATAAGTTTCTAGTCTCTCTATCTCTAGAGAGATTCAATCTTTATTGTTAAACTATGTTTATGCAGCTACTGCTTCCTTTTCTTCTTCAGATGGTTCCTTGTCTTTCCACATTCCATACTCCTTGATCAAATCTACCAATTCTTCGCATGCTCTCTCCTCTTCAACATTCTTCCTAACAACTTCCTTACCATAGTACAAGTCAATCTTTCCTGGAATAGTTCCAACATAACCGAAATCAGCATCAGCCATTTCTCCAGGACCATTCACAATACATCCCATGACCGCAACTGTAACACCTGGTAAATGACCTGTTGCCTCAGTAATCTTGGCAGTGGTCTCTTGTAAATCAAACAAGGTGCGTCCGCATGAAGGGCATGAAACGAACTCAGTCTTGACACTTCGCATACGACATCCCTGTAACAACGAAAAAGATGTTTTTCTCAAGAAATCAAGTGTAAACTTGTTTTGACCATTTGCATCCTCGACCATAACTCCATCTCCAGCTCCATCTACAAGGAGTGCTCCAATACGAGTTCCGATTTCAAGAGCAAGTTCATTGGAATCTTCAGCAGTAGTTTGATAATGATGGATAACACTAGTTTCGATACCCTCAGATTTGAGAATTTCAAAAACACGACGAGATCCGTGAAGATTCGAAATGGTGGGTTTGGTATTGAGGAAAATCATGGCAGGATCAAGCGTCTTAATTTGCTTCAAAACATCCTCGTCTTCATCTCCATCGACTTTGACTGCAAGACGAATCGCTCCAGCAGGAAGTGCACCCTTCTTAGCAATAGCGTCCTCCAAATCCATTAGCGCGATTGCATTGGGCAAGGGATCTTTCTCTAATTCAGATGCAGGAGCCACAAGACCGACGGACACTTCCGCGAGCCTTCTTAATGCAGTGCGCGCATCTGTATTCGAGGTAGGTGGAACAGTTGGTAGATAAATCGAATCAGAAGTGGCAATATCTTTAAATGGCATTCCAACGGCAGTCTTGCATCCAAGTCCAGCATACAGGTATGGAATATTTTCCTTGGTGAGCATATCAGCAGTTACAACACTAATAACAGAACCATTGTCATTCAAGAATCCACTAGCATCAACGGATTCCTCTTCCTTCTTTTCCAACACCTTTCCTTTGCGTCTGGAGAAGGTAGTAATGTCACGTGTATCAGTGTACATTTTAGTAGCCTTTTGACGTGCACCTGCCTCTGGATGAATGGCCAAACGGGCATCGGCCATTTCGCCAAGACGATTGCATGGTTCATATTCGAATTCTGGGTCTTCAGTGAGAGACACACGAATGGTATCACCAATTCCATCCGCTAGCAGAGTTCCAATTCCAATTGCCGACTTCATACGTCCATCTTCACCCTCTCCTGCTTCTGTCACTCCAAGATGAAGTGGGTAGTCCCATCCCAAACGGTATTGTTCGGCTGCCAAAAGACGGTACGATTGAACCATGACCAAAGGATTGGATGCCTTCATGGAAAAGACAAAGTTATGATAATCCTGAGATCTACAAATATCTGCAAATTCGATGGCAGATTCGACCATACCACGAGGAGTATCACCGTAGAAGGATAATACTCTGGAAGAAAGCGAACCATGATTGGTACCAATGCGCATGGCTCTGTTCAAGTCCTTACACTTTTGTACGAGTGGAAGCATGGCATCAAAGAGATATTCACGTTCCTTAACGTAATCATCTTCTGATTCGTACACATGGTCTTCAAAGTCCTTACGTCCATCTGCAAAGTTTCCAGGATTGATTCTGATTTTCTCCACAGCATCTGCCACCATAAGAGCAACCTTTGGTTGAAAGTGCATATCGGCACAAAGAGGGATATCATATCCCTTCTTAAACAATCCTTCTCTAATCATCATGGCAGCATTTGCCTCACGTTTACCCTGTACAGTAATTCTGACCAAATCAAATCCCTTGTCTGCACATCGGATAACTTGTTCAATGGTTTTATCCACATCTGCCGTGTTGGTAGTGGCCATCGTTTGACGTACAATGGGATGATCGGAACCGAATTTGATGGGTCCACACTCGACTGTGCGTGTTTTACGACGAATGACTTGATGTAGATCTTCACAGTAGTTGGTGATGGGTCCTAAGATTTCATCACGTGCACCTGATTTGATGGAGGGTGTCCATAGGACAGATGAGTATTCAGTAGGATACGAGGACTGTACAAATCAAAAGGAAAAAATGTGTTGGAACATGGTTGAATGGTATATGAGATAATGATGTTAATCATAATAATTATGATGATAATGACCATGAGTGAACCTACCATATGCAAAGAAGATGCAGTAGTGGAAGATGAAAGATTCAATGAAGCCTTGGGAACAGGTC
>Ga0213868_10004820_pt1 | contig 12262 bp, 11 predicted proteins | sample PICome_9_FD_160087 | JGI IMG/M metagenome (GOLD analysis project Ga0213868, IMG submission 160087) | Coastal seawater microbial communities near Pivers Island, North Carolina, United States - PICO127 | ecosystem: Environmental > Aquatic > Marine > Coastal | place: USA: North Carolina...
AAACTGGACATGGCTCTATATTGTATTTCATTGAACATGACATTGATTCCGTGCATAACACAGTACCAAGAGATGGATTTCGTTTAGTTGCATTGCTTTGTACACAAGAATTCTTCGGAACGATCGGGTCCGTAGATCCGTGTATGCCCCTTTTTCAATGACATATTCTAACCATTGACATTCTTTCTCATCTACCTACAGAAAGCATGTTTATCTCTCGTTATTCTACATTCCTTTTGGCTTGTTTGGCATCTGTAAATGCCACCAATCCATTTGCTGCAAAGCAAACCCCTTCTGACGCCAAGTCTCAATACATGGCCAATCTATTGAGAAAAGCTGTTCCTACTGAGAACTCACATATTGAACGTGATCTCGCTGAAAATAACGCACAGGTAGAAATTGATCTGTCTTCCTACTCTCTTCGTTTCGAGAAGTGTCAGTTTGTGAAAGCTTACAATCAGGACCTTGCCGATGCAGGAGCTAGCACTGTTCTCGCCACTCAGCGTTTTGTCCTGTTCCGTCTCTGTCCATCTGGAAACTGTAACAGATGTAACTCAAAGTATGGAGAGTACATGATTGACATGGGAGATTACCTTCAAACTACTGTAGAGTTCCGCAAGCAAGAGCAAGAGGAAATGTGTAATACTTGTCAGGAGAGTTGCCAATACTACCAGAACCAGCAGCAGGATCAGCAGGGTGAGCAATATTATGCGGCAGACGATAACGCCGCACAAGATGCTGGAGGACGTCGTCTATCGGTAGACTGCACCACCTGTACTTCTGATTGTTCTAAAATTGCAAATATGGAAGCCAACTATTACCTGGATGCTACCAACTTTATCAACTGTCAGAAAATTAGTGACAATTACAATGGATATGGTGCTGCCCTTTACGCTGGACCCATTTGTGCATCTCAGGGGACAAAGATTAAGATTGGTGTATTTACCGATGACGAATGTATGTTCCTTGATACTTCCAAGGATGTTGAATCGTATCTCGCAGATGAAAATGGAAACGCAATGAAGCTTTCCCATGCCCTTCTCAAAACTACTTATGATTCCTCTGACTGTATCAGCTGTGCTGAGTCTGTTGCAAATGGAAATGGGTATTACACTACTCAGACTAAGGAAGTATGTGGAACTCTTTACCAGGCATCTGCTAAGTGTGAATCTATTCATGGATTCCAAGCATTGACCTCCAACAAATACTATGACTATAATAATCAGGTTGATAACGAAGATCTTGTATGCGACTTGATCTCTTCACTCAAGTCTGGAACCTACAGTCAAGAGGGAGAAATTGTCGTCGGAGGATCCAGACTTTACCGTGCAGGTGGAACTTCCACAACTGGTGGACAGAAGTTTGCTCTTACCTTTTTCATAATTGGAACTGTTGGACTTTCTGTTTACGCTGCCATGCTTCATTCTCAGCTCACCAAGGGAAGCAGAGCCAACCTTTCTTCTCAGGGTGGTGCCATGGCTTAAGCATTTTGATGTTTTTGTTCATTCTTAAAAAAAATGATTCACATATATATGGAACAATGTCTCGAGGATGTACGTAATTAGAGATGAAAGCTGTCTCATTAACAATAAGAAAATCCATTAAACACCTGATTTGCATCTTCATGTTTTACATAGTAGTGCAATTCAAAAGATTCCCTGTTTGTTTAATTAACCATTCTATTATCACAACCGCGAGGGACAATGCTGATGAAAAGAACAGTCCGTCAGTCCGAACTTTCCCACATTTTTGTGAACTCTACGAACTACTTACCGCCTTTCATCGACACACAAGCATGAGCCATCACTCTCTTTTTCTCTCGTATGGATCACATCTTGCTATAATATACATCAATTTATCTCAAGTTACAATTTTTCAATATATATCATTAACATGGTAGATGATAAAAAGCTTCTCTTCAAAAAACCAAAGAAGCGTAAACTGACACAAAAGAGAACACAAAGTGACAACGACGACGAGGAAGATAACAACAAAACAATACCCATTTCGACAAATGAGACTGAAAAACATACGACGAATGAAGACAGTGAAAGTGAAGAGGAAGTTTCTGCATTAGGGAAAATTCAAGCATTGAAGAAGGCACGGAAGATCAAATCACTTTTGAAAATTTCGACGTTGGAAAGATCAAAGAAGAAACCAAAGGCTGGTGTAGGAAAGGAAAAAGAGGATACAACAACAATCCAAGGGAATCAGGATTTAAGAGAGAAACTAGAGGGAACATTTGAAGTGAGGACTGGGAATGCAGTTGAAAATGAGAATAATGTAATGACATTAAAACACCAAATGGCTATGCAAGAGTATATTGATGCTCAAATGAAGCAAGGCGATCTTCAAAATGATTCCACCAAAACAGAGCAAGCAGATGAAGAAAGTGCTGATATTGTGAAGGACAAAAAGGACTTATATGCAAAAATATTACGTGAAACTACACTCATGGGCTCTGAAATGAGTGGAGAGAATCAAGTCGATGAAGATATGGGCGCGGGAGGAGAAATGCTTGGAGGTACAGGGATCGCAGAGGTAGAACTACCTGTAGAACAAAGACTTCAAATTGCCAAGGAAACGGCACTTGCAGCTTCTCGGCTTGGTATGGAAGCTGCATTCAGCAGTGATTTATCAAACGCAAGAGACTCTGACCGATACACACAACAAGAATTGGCCAAGATGTTGCCTACAAGTTTTGTTTCTGGGAAGAATAAACCTCATTCATCAAAATCTAATGGCATATTGACGGGAGATTACACTGTAACTCCCAAAACGCAAATGTCAAGTTACACAGAACCAAAAGTCCATGTACCCCTCAACAAAGATATTGCATTCCCCGATGCTCTTGTTAATTTAGAAGGAATAGGCTCATCATACGCTCACAATTTTAGACTTCACAATCAGGAATGGATCCTAAAGAAGAAAGAAGAGAAACATCTAGAATCAAATCAACAGACACTTGCGGAAGAAGACGGTGCAGATAGTAGCAGAATAGGATTTGATGCGAAACGAGGAAAGGAAACGGGTACCCATGGGCATGGTGATAACCAAAGGAGTAATCAGCGATCTAGAGACCACGCTACATATAAGAACTTTGTTTCTCGTGAGATGAAGAATATTAAAAGATGATTAACATTGTGTCTAATGATAAAAATATGTGTTTTCTTAATTGGGCATTGGGCATCTGTGAGACATGTTATTCGAGTACAGTACCAAAAGTAAACTCGATTTGGCACAATCATGTTTTCCAATTTTTCACACACACGGGAATGAGTTGAAATGTGTTCCAACGGCGGATCTGAAAACATATGTAAAAATCCTTTCAACTACATTTATTATTATCGACTCACCATTCACCATATCTTGAAGTGAATTTGACGTTAAAGCAACGCAGTTTTCAAATACAAATGATAGTCGGTAGACGAAGTAAGAATACGGGTCAAATGAAATGTCGCCACTCGTCGTGTTTCCTCTTAGGGGTATTATTGTTATTGTCCATGACATGCCGAGTCACATCGTTAGGTTTATCGCCTCTACTAGGACTAGACGAACGACCATTCGAACATGATCCTCTTTATTTCAGTGGCCCTGAAGGAAAACAGAAATATGCCCAGTGTTTGGCGAACCTTTCACAGGCTACCAAGAAGAGCAAAGGCGACTTCACTCGCAAAGCCTTTTTGAAATTTCTTGAGCTTCAAAGCGATGGACGCATCAAAGAGACAAACTTTAACTCTTCAATCATTAGGTTTGTGCACGTGTATTCCGTTGTTACGTGCACTGTGAATCCTACTGGTTGTACTAGTAACAAAGATCCAGTCTCACTCAATGATATTTTGAACTACAACGATCCCAGCGGAGATAACTTAGGATTTGAATTGTGTGAACGCGTTGACATCATATTGAACGACATGTTCACTCAGGCTCCAACACAGAGGACACCTTCCATGAACGCCCCAACCAAGTCCCCATCAAGACGACCATCGCCATCACCAACGGTTTCAAATGCTCCGTCACAGGCACCTACATTTGGAGACTACTTTTCACTGACATTTTCAATCGAATACACAGTAGATAATCCAAAAGTCGTCATTGAGACGTGGAGTAATTCTGTCATAGAGTCTGTCTTAGCATCTGAAGATCCTCGTTGTGTTGTTGGAGGCACTAGCTGTCCCTTCACTTTTTCTTCGAAACCACTTGTAATCGACAGATGTAAGTTACGAATATGTGTTTCAACAAAGACCTGAATGTCTTTGTTCCTTCAAAACAATGTACTCACCCATTTCTTAACTCTACTTACAAACAATGTACTCAACAATTTCTAACTCTTCGTACTTGCTTGACAGCTTGCATTGAAGGGGGACCGGTTGTACCAGGCGCCAATTGTGCGATCGTAGTCAATACTGTTTTCCTCAGATCATCTTCCGAACTAGTCCCAGAATCTACCATTGAATCTATCAAAATTGAAATGCAAGATCCTGAAACAGCACAGAAGTTAGAGATTCTTTTGGTTATCTAATGTTCCTTTTTAGTTTTAAATCCCACTGCTGCGCTCCACCTTTTAAAATGTGTATCTTTCTTTTTTAAAAGAATTAAAAGTTTATAAAGCGATGCATTCAGTTTTTTATATCTGTTTCGAGACTTATGGAAAATACCTTCTTGTTCTTCGAACAATTGCTCTGCGTATTTATAAAGTTCCACGTCCCATCTGTTGATTGTCTCAATCATCCTCCAAGTTTTATTGTTCCTCGTTAGCCTTGGATATCTATTATTCTGCTGAAATGGATGCAAAGAAAGAACAATGTTCTTACAATCCTTGTACGTTTGATCCTCAGATTGCCATCCAAAATAGTATTCAAATCATTTTACAGATTCAATCTTTTTATCTATCAAACCAACCAAAAACTTTCATCTTAGTATTTCCTTCGCAGTATTCAAATGTGATTCATTGATTGGACCACTCATGGTACCAGTCAACGTTCGGACCATCCAGTCTTGTCCAGCTGCTTCAGTTTTAGAAAATTCTTCCAAGCTTTGATATTCTATCCGATGGGATGTCAAATGAAAGTGATACAATGACACAATTCTTTCCACTGGATTTCTCATGAGGGTAAAAAGCCTCCCTCTGAAATTCATACCATCAAATAGCATTTGAGCTTGTGTAACCGATGGTGTAAATATAACGTCTGCGGATCGACTAGGGATGAGCCCTTTACGAAGAGCATCATTTATCCCTCCAACGGTATACATACCAACACTCACGTATCTCCCATGAGGCTGTGTAATAACTGTAAATCCACTGTCATTCAGAGTATCCTGTCCATTAGCAGTCACTGCTTCCGCAGCCGCGACTTGTTTCAGACGATGGACTATCAAATGTTTCATAGATTGTCCCGCAGATCTAGGCATATGCCAAAAGATAGGAGTGTCGTCTTTGTTCCTCTGGACATCATTCACGTCTGCGAAGTGCGAAGGCATGATTCATGGTTGGAGGAATGAGGAATGAGAGTTCCTTTGGGTGGTGCTAGTAGACCAATCCCTTGTATTGAATTATCAAGTAATTGTATTTTTCTATTCAGATTCATCGCTTTATCGTTTTGTTCCAAAGGTGATAGAGTGATACTATCCATCGCATTTGATATGGTAGAGGAGAGAAACAGCACCATCATAAAAACCATCACGATAGCGAGTGCCGAATACTTTGATAAGGAAGTGGGTGATAATTTTGTTTGATTCGAAAACGATAAAAAATTTAAGATCCGTTTTGTTTCCTGTGACAATGAGAAGACGGATCGAAGATGGAACGATACGTTGTTTCGTATGGATGATGATGAACGCCCATGAAGTTTCGTTTGCGTCGGACCTGTCAGCGGTTGACGAGAGTATTTGTGATCTGCCTGACTAAGTGCAAAGGAGAAATTAGAAATCAGAGGCGCAATGCCCAATGCCCAATGCCAAATGACTATGTACTGTCTAGGCCGCACTATTTCTAAATAGTTTTACAAAAGTTCAAGGTGGTAACGAAGGTACCAGCACAAGTCGATACAATACTTTCAATCTTTAGCTAGAGAGAGAAGTGAATAACGAGTGGATACCCATCCAAGTGACACCAAAGCACTATAAATCTAACCAATGAAGACTTGGGTCACATTTGTGATTGCGTTGATCCGGCTTCAAATTGTGATGAGCTCAGAGGATCCATGCGGTTTATGCTCCCAAGATTTTCATAGAATGGTTGGAGTTCTTTCTGGTAGTCATCAATATGGACAAGATCACATGTATCAAGAAGAGATCTTTGATTTTCCTCTATTTTGCTCATTCGTAGAGAAAAGGAATGGGTTAGGAAGCTCCGTGATGTGCAGAGATGGTGACCCCGAAATACTCTCTATTTTTGAATTTTTACTGAATCAAAGTGGATGCGACTACAGCCATGATATAATTACCAAAGGCGAATGTGATACTATTGAGATTGATCATGCAATGTACAGTGATGAGAAATCTTTGATCTGCGAGGTTTGTGATAGGCTTCGAAGTTTGGAAACAACTAGTCCAATATCGGCTTCAGATATTCAGAAATCGTCTGCAAAAACAATAGTTCAGTCTCCCAATCAACTTATTCAATCTGAATCGACTTCTAGGGGTCTTACTTCAGTATCACATCTTGAACTTTCATATTCCATTGCATATAATCCAATGTGCGAACGAATTGTTGACGAAATAATACAATCTTACTGCGAGTGTGACCTCTACCCAGATTCTACTTTGAATGGCACGACGTACGAAGCTATAAACCACGAATTGATACAATTTGACGAATGCTTGTTCAATACACCAACAGACTCCCTCTGTGCCATGGTGATAAGTAATTTTATCATTACATCTCCTGATTACCCAGAAAGTGAGGATTGGAGTCTCAAATACAAATTGAATAAACTCATCAACAATGATGACTTTATACATTCTCTCCATACTTGTAGTATTAAAACATGCTAACACGAATTGTTACAAAATACATGTGATTGATGACGTTGTCACCGCATTTTTCTCAAAAAATATCCAAAAAATGAGGCAATTTTTACAAGACTGGAAGCATGAAGCACACGAAGTATGTGCCAAACTCCAAACTTCTTCTTTATCACCATACTTCTACAATCACTTTTCACCCATTTAACAATTCTCACTGTATTTGTTTTGATCAAAATTCTCGTTTTTAAAGATCGACAAAGAATAATAGACATGAAGAATAGTGTTGGAGGGTACCATAGGTTTTATTTATTCTGGATACTACCAATCATATGCAAAATACATGTTTTGGCTCAAGACGCAATCTTCCGTCCAGAGATGCCAGCAACCATTGGACTTCGACTAGAATACTTTATCACCCAAGAACAATATGACTCATGTATGAATGACTTTCAAAAAACAGTGGAAAAGAGAAAAGTCTTCAATCAAGAATCTTTTCTTCAGTTTGTAAATCTTCGAACGAATGGAGTGATTGACAAGGATCTGTTTGATACAAGTATCTTAGAACTTGTTTATATTTACTGGTTTACTATTTGCACTGTAGAGCCTGAAATATGCTCTGAAATAGAGTTGTTGTCTAGTAATGATGTAACTGGATATTACTATGGAAATGGCGAACCTTTGACGGAAGAAATTTGCGAAAGAATACAATACTACATAGATAGATACATCACATCACAATCTCCCACTTATTCTCCTTCTCTCAGTATAGAACCAACTTCTATACCAAGCACATCTCATATGCCGAGTTCTAAACCTTCAATATCACCCACTAATTCACCCACGTTATTAACCTTGACAGAATCTTTATCATTTCAAATTGAATATACAAGCGATTGCGCTAGTGAAACCATGATTGAGAAACTTTCAACTGGTCTTCGAAAGCAATTGGGTTGCGATGGTCAGCAGATACAAGAATGTCAGTTTGACGTTGAGGTGCTGATTTCAGAATTTTTTTCGTTCGGTACGTGTGTACAATTTGGAAATACATCGTTCATCGTTTTCGACGTCCAACATGCTCTTACCGTGATTATGTTTGTAACAGAATGTATCAAGGAGAAGCAAACACCCGATTCGTTGTGTGCTCTTATTTCTACATTAACAACTATTACAGGTAAAACAGCCTTGGATGAGGAATCGTCTCGAAGAACAATATCTGACACATTCACAATGATTGTCAATGAAGAATCCTTTGTTTCTTCCATGTTTCAAGAATGTGTCTCGTATATAATACAATAATTACTCTAGAGATGTATTCTGAAGTTAAAAGCTTTGGTGTTGTACTTCTTTCATTTCAAGGAGAGGATTCCTGACTGTTCGATTGATTGATTGATTCATTCACAAATGCTGTCATATCCCAAGCCTACACCGACAAATCAAGATCCAAAATATCCGAAGTCAGGTCCAAAAAATCCAAAATCAAAGTCGCAACATTTGAAAATATTCATCGTAAACACACACGCACACCTTTGACTCTGAACATAGAAGACTTTCAGAATCCCCCATAATATTGAGAAATAAAGATAGAATGCGCATTCGTTCGCGTGCATTTGACTACGATGAGATGGCATTGTCGTCGCACTTGTTGGAGTCCTCAGGTCGTTACTCAAAAATTCCGCTTCCGCCCAATGCCTCGCCTTACACGACGAAAGAAAATCATACAAAACCTGAATCTGATTCAAACTTATACAATGTTATTGGATCGATGATTCCGAAAACCTTGGTTTACATTCGACCTTTGACGAAACAAGAGATCATGGCACAGTTTTTCGATTCCAATGCCGAAGCGTTTCAACGTTACGATTCAAATTTGAGGGATATATTGAAATGCACAGAATACATGGATGATAAAAATCAACATGTTATACCTATTGAATATGAGTATTATATTGAAAATATCAATTCAAATATTATGGATCACCCTCGTATGATTCCAATTACGAGGCAACTTCCTCTATTGTCACAAGAAGAGAAAGTTGAGCCTTTGGTCAATGACACCGCAAAGAAATTTATCGACTCGGTCGTTTTGGGACATAAAACATCGAATAGAAAGAGGGCAAGAATGCAGACTATCAAAGATGATCAGACCTTTCAAAAGGAAAAGTTAGTGGGGGCATCTCGCACATCTGTTCCTTCCTTCCTACAGAATACCATGACTCAGATTATGAGAGATATGAAGCTAGAAGAGTGGAATCTGGAAGAATCTAGCGTTATAACAATCGCTCGTAATGATGATCTTCAGCAATATTTGGAGAAGAAGAAGAGTCAATGGGAAATAGATAGATTTCTTCGTCAATCACTTCGCACCGTTGTGAAAGCTAGTCACTTCTCATGGAATGCAATGCTCCCACACCAATATCATTCAAACAAAATTATTGTTCCCAACATTGAATTTTCTATTCATATTGACCCTGTTCTTCCTCTACCCAGTACTTTAGGAATGGGACCAACGGATCTTTCTTTTCGGTGTATTGTTGAAACCACGAATCAATGTAAATCCATACTATTAGATCATTTGGGAATTACATCGGCCATAAGCGCACCATGCATGACATCACGAAGGTATCACAGCCGAAACCGATCGGGGCTGCAGTGCGCATTGAAGTCAAAGGTCGGAAGTATATCCTCTTATACACAATCTCGTCAAGTTCTCACACCATCGGAATTTATGATAAAATTTTGTCCACTGTTTCATATCAAATGGCAGGAGTACGTCTCAATGGACGACTCCAACATTTACGATGTTCCGATGGACATTGTACCGTTTAGATTCATCAATGATCCTCCTTTACCTAATCAAAGTAAACGTGACATATTCATGAATGAAAATACTATGCATGACACTCCAAACATGACAATCTCGTGGGGGATGAGCAATATCCTCGATGCCATGAATATCAGAGGTTCTCTCGTTTGTAAACGTAAAAGCAAAGGCAAACGAAATACTGCAATCATTGTCAATGCTGAAGAAGTTACCACGAAGAACCGTCCTATTCTCAACGGTTTCCACATTGTTGGTCTCAATCGTATCATTGAAAAGTATAAAATTGGTGGTCTTTTCCTACCATTGCCTACACAAGTCTCATCTGTCGACCCCATGGCATATTTCAAAATGTTACCCCTGCCATCTTTGTTACACAGTTTCTTCCCCCTTGAAATTAGACAACGACGTGATGTTCAAAGGTTCTCCTTGAAAGATATATTGCACACAAAGTATGACGATCCGTCTTGTATTCTGAACATTGGTTTGTACACAAAAGATCTTGCTTTCCATGCGATTCAGAATGACACTTCAGACGATGAAGCATTACTTAGGGACCATCTAGAGATGTTGAACGAACATGTTGCAAATATAGGTGAATTATTACACTTGCTATCTAAAACGATAGATCTGAGAGGTTTCAAAAGGAATAATTCTAATTCTGCCAACGCCCACACCCCAATCTTCGACAACAATGAACAACCGAAGCCAAACTCGAGTGGAAAACTATCTACATCATATTTGGAAGGGGACACTCTGGAACATTCAAAGATTGATAGTAAGAAGTTGAAGAAAGAACACAAGAAGAGAAAGAAGGAAGAGCGGAAGAAACGCAAGCTTGAAAGGAAAGAGGAACGAAGAAAAAAGAAACAAAAGAACGACAAGATTGATTCGATTGTGAAACGCAAGGGTGAAGATGAACAATCTGTACAAATAAAAGAAGATGAGTGTATCCGTAACAATGTGCACAGTACGGCAGCAAAGGATGGAGTAATGACAATCACTGTGCCAAAACTTCATGTAGGAGTAACACCGATGATGGTTGCAAGAAAGACGTATGCTGTTCAAACTACTGTCACGGAAGAAGTGTTTTTCCAAGGCGATCCTTCCCGTGAAACGAATAATTCCAATGACTGTATTGTCCAAAATTCATTACATCTCCTAGATCAGAAAACAAGACATGCCCGATCGACATCACCTGTTACGCATACAAATGCAAATACTACACAACCAAACAGTTGCTATAAAACCGATTGTCATGGGTCGACATCCATCGAGACAAAAGGGGCAGTGGGTATCACACCACCAAGTGATAGAAAACAAATACCTTCATTACAATTGGAAAATCATTCCGCACAGGCTTTAAACGACTCAGATCATCCTATCAATCAAGTCATCGATATAATTGAACAAGATTCACCCAATTGTGAAAATAATCAACAGTCGAATTGGACAAATAACAAAGTCGACACGATGAGAAGTGTAACGGACCATACGTCATTTTCAGTTTTATGCAGCGAAACTTTCTTGGAACATACATCTCCTGTAGCAGCTGCTCTTTCCTCTGGACGGTGGGCACTTTGTCGTTTGGACAGGACGGATGTCACCCATGATGCCATCAAGGTGGATGATACGTCTTTATCAGATGTAACGAAGTTTACCTTGCACGATTGCAGTATTGTGGATGCATGTGGCGTCGATTTAGATCTAGGCCGTGGAATCGCCATCAAACTCTTCTTCCCACCACCATCTGTTTCTCTATCTACATACATGAAGGATTTCATTAGGAAGATGGTACACATTACATCATCAGGCCGATACAGAGAAATTCATCTCTTCCTTGTCATGGATAACATTTCATCACCATGTCATCATGTGAATGATTTTTGTTTATTACAGAATGCATTAATACGACAACCTGGATGTACTTGTGAAAATATTCGCATTCATTACATATATCAAGATATTCTCCCTTTCAATATCGCACGAATCATTTTATCGTCTGGTCCATCCTATCCTCATACCGATTATTATCATTCGATGGATAGTGATGTAGTCACAAGAGCACATTTCCTATTGGGCATCGCACCATCCTTATCAGCACATGAATGTATGACGTTGATATCCAACACAATGTCAAAACCATTTTTGGATGTGATTTTGAGTTTTATGGAAAATGCAACAGAGAATGATGTGAAACCTTTAGCTCGTGCTCAGTTGGAGGCATGTTATAGATCTTCATTGGGTGGTAATATATTTTGATGGAATGTTCACAATGTACTTTGAATCCTAACTTGATTTATAGAAACTTGATTTTGTGTGTGTCATGGAGTGATATTTGGAAATGTGAGGGACTGTAGTTTCGCGCTTTTTTTTCTCCAACGCCAAAACCACCACCAAACCACATCTCTTATTTCTCTCATTATATTTGAAATCGAATATCGTTCGATTGACCCATCGAAAGAAATACCTATC
>Ga0213868_10004821_pt1 | contig 12261 bp, 9 predicted proteins | sample PICome_9_FD_160087 | JGI IMG/M metagenome (GOLD analysis project Ga0213868, IMG submission 160087) | Coastal seawater microbial communities near Pivers Island, North Carolina, United States - PICO127 | ecosystem: Environmental > Aquatic > Marine > Coastal | place: USA: North Carolina | collected...
ATCACCTTCCATTAAAGCCATATGAACAGAGAGCACTGAATCTTCGGAGTATATCTGGCTGAATTCCTCAATCATCGCGTTACTGCGATCCTGCCTGATCTCAGAACGAGCGATGCTTGAAGTCTGCCGCATTTCAATAATCAGGAAAACGAGGCCAGCGAGTACAGCTACGTTTCCAAGTGCTGTGGTGATAGTAAGGATGGTGTTTGTTTTCATAATTACGCTAAACTGGGGAATTAAGAAGCTGTGAGATTATTCAAACACAAAGGGTGAGCCTAAGCCTTTGGAGGGACTTATCTTGCCCTCACTCCATTTTTTGAAAAATATCGCAAAGTTGCTCTCCTTGTAGTCTGAATCTTCCATGTAGCTCTTAATAGCCGCCCGAAATTTAGGGTTGGGATCTGGAATTCTTAACCATTTCCAAAGAGGCGTTCTGCTTGCAGCCATAGCTATGCTGAAACGGTATGCACTCTCATCAATTAATCCTTCCTGGTACTGAAAGAAAACGTCTTCAAGTCGGAAGCCCCTTGCTAGTTCATAGTGTCTTATCTGTCCCCATTCATTATTGGATACAGAGTCAAAATCCGCATTATCTATCGCTCGGTGAAGAAGAGAGTTGAATTGCTCATCTCTGGCGTAAGCGGTGTATTCATTAATAATACTGAGAGTTCTTTCCTGTCTTATCTCGGATAGTGCGATGGCAGAATTCTGTTTAATTTCAAAGATAAGGAAGACCAGTCCGACTAGGACCCCGACATTGGCAGTTGCTGTACTTAAGGTGATGAAGGTGTTTGTTTTCATAATAAAACCAAACATGAAGAAGACCTGTTAGGGCGACATTTTTTTCTGAGGCAGTTGATGAATATACATTGCGATGCGCGCCGCCGCCCCTACCCCCTCCCCGCTTTTGTCTGGGTGTTGCACTTCAGCAAGCTCAAATGAGCTGCCTTCGTTGGCATGTAACGTTCAGAAAATAGTTTTTAGTGGAGTACTATTGGAGTATTTATTAATAATCAGCCATAGGATAAGTATCATAAGATCCTATCAATATTCTTTATTATGTTTTCTATCAGCTATTTATATAATTATAATCCTCTTATGAGACTGTTTTAAATTACTGTAATCTATTCAGCCCCGGCTTCTTTGCCAATTCTGCCTCTCATCACATCCCAGAACCGCGTTTCCAAAGTGCGTCGGTAGAGTCCCCAAGAGCGGTAAACAAAAATTGCCGTTACCGCCCCAGCACCATCTGCGACAATGTCCATCACATCCGACGACCTAAGGGGATTATAGAATTGTATCCATTCGTCCACTATTCCGTATAAAATCGTCAACAAAAAAGCCCACGCTAATCGGGAGTTTGATCGTAAAGGACCCGGTAACCAACGAAACCAAAGAGTGCCCAGCAACCCAAACACGAAGAAATGGGCCACCTTGTCAAAATTGACGATATCTGGACCCTGTGGACTGCTTTCGTCAAAACTCGATGCCCAAGCAACCGCCGCGAGCAAGGCGACTGGCAGAATCAAATATCGAAGAGGAAGACGAGTACTCACGCCAGAAAAGCGGAATCCATGAAAAAGAGAAAAATGGTCGGGCCACCGAGATTTGAACTCGGGACCTCTTGTCCCCCAGACAAGCGCGCTACCAAGCTGCGCCATGGCCCGACACAAAGGAAAGGCAGGAGAACTTGGGGAGCTCTGGATTCGATTTCAAATGCTTTTTTCCGAAAGCTGGATTTATTTATCTTGGACGCCTCAAACACTTGAATTTGACTTGCTTCCAGTTGAGCTGGCAGGCATACACCTCTCACCTCTTTCAAAGGATGCCCAGGTGGCGGAATTGGTAGACGCGCCTGACTCAAAATCAGGTTTCTTCGGAAGTGGGGGTTCGATCCCCCCCCTGGGTACCATCCTTCGATCGAAACGCAGCTTAGAGTCTCAGGCTGTAACCTCGAAGCCCGTAAGACGGAGTAGTAAGTCCCCCACTGGATTCGAGAGTACGGCTTGGCATGCCTCTGAGAGAGTGTCCAATCAGTAAAAAATATTAGGCGAGGAGGGAGGAGCCGCTTATCCGTTCGACTGAGCTCACGGCCGAAGCCCTAAGCAGCCGAGCTAAGACAAACCAATTCGGCTGACTAGGAATGAGACTTTGCTGAGGCTACGAGGATTACTTAATTTTAAAATCTTAATCCAATGTAAAACAAAGACTTATGATCTTTAATGAGATTTCTGCCTAAAAAGATTCAAATTTTTGAACGCTAGGCTCCGGAACCCGTCTATCTCATAGTATTTAAAAGGATATTTTTTATTTTCGTATCTGGTTTGTAGTTTGATAAGTCGAAAGGGCACCGCTTAGCGGTGCCTTTTTGTTGCCCGTAATCCTCGCCGTTCTCCTTCAGGAAGGGCCGCAAAAAAGATTTCTCCGAAAACTGGATATTTCTTTGAACGTTTCTACCGTAGATGCGCCTACCTTGTGCAGAAGATGAAGTAGTAGTTTTTTAATTCTGGTTTGTAGTTTGATAAGTTAGTAAGGGTCCCGCTTAGCGGGGCCCTTTCTTTTTTTGATTTCGCCAATAATAGGCCCCGTCGCGGATTTCAATTTGATCGAAGCCAATCAGATGGTAATGCTCTCGAAATGCCCGACTTTCGGAGTTACTGCCCAACTCTAAATCCAAACGTGCCGCAGATCACACTTTCGGCTGATGAGTCGCATCACTTGATCTCGGTAAATCGTGCCCGTCGGGGGGACCCGGTCGTTATTTTCGACGGTTTTGGGAATGAATGGGCCTCAGAAATAACCATAGCCAATAAACGGGAGGCTGTCTTAGAGGGAAAAGCCTTCAACCGCCACTCTCCTCCTCTTCAAAGAATCGCTTTGGCCCAGTCGATTCCAAAATCCAAGGTCTTGGAGAACATCATTCGCAAAGCAACGGAGCTGGGTATTCAGGACATCTATCCTTTGATTTCCAATCGAACCGAAACCAAGATTCGCGATGGCAAAGAAAAAACGAAGAACGAAAAATGGCTCGGGGCCGCAATTGAGGGAGCGAAACAGTCGGGAAACCCATTTATTCCCACCATTCATCCCGCTCAGCGTTTGGACCTTTTTCTGGAAAAAGAATCGGGAGATTTCCAGCTGAAGCTCATTGCCTCCCTCGAAGAAGGCAGTGCCTCGCTTCACGGGCAAATTGAACAAGCCGTTCTAAATCCCAACGCTTCTGGGATATTTCTAGTCGGCCCCGAAGGTGATTTCACGGAAACCGAGTATGCCCAAATTCGCCGGACAGATTTCCTTCCAGTCTCACTGGGGCCCTATGTGCTGAAATGCGAAACCGCCGCGGTCAAAGCCCTTAGCATCTTGCAGCACGAATTTTCTAAATGGGCCCCCTGATAGGCACCCTCTTCTACCAAACCATCAAACCGCCAGCGTAGGTAAACCCTGCCCCGACGGAACAGAAGATGATCTTGTCACCTTCTTCAAAAATCCCCTCTTCCGCAGCCCATCCCAACGCCATTGAGACGGAAGCAGCCGATGTGTTACCATACTTTCCCACCGTAACGATGAATTTTTCGTAGGAGATTCCAACTCGCTTGCTGACTGCTTTCAGAATTCGAGCGTTCGCCTGGTGAGGCACAATCCAGGATACATCTTCCTCGGAAAGCCCATGACGCTTCATAGCGCTTTCAATAATATCGGAAAACGCAAGCACGGCCCTTTTGAAAACCACTCCGCCGTCCAACTGAATATAGAAAGAGTCCAGGCTATCTCCCGGCTGTGGAATCGGATTCATCGCCCCACCACCTCTGCGGCAAATCGCCTCGGTGTACCGCGAGTCACCACTGAGTTCATGCCGATAAAATCGATGGCCTCCTTTTTGCGGAGTCAATACTGCCGCTCCTGCTCCGTCGCCAAAAAGAAAGGCGGTTTCGTGATCTTTAGAGTTAGTGATTCGCGAAAGAATTTCCGCGGTAACCACGAGAGCATTTTTTGCCGTTCCTCCTATTATGAAAGCCCGTCCCACCTCGAGAGCGTAAAGCCAGCCCGAACAGGCCGCGTTAAGATCAAAAGCCAACGCCTGTCCAATGCCAAGCTCCTTGGCCAACGCGCTCGCGGCTCCGGGAACCGGTTGATCGGGAAGAAGGGTTGCGACAATCACCGCATCGATGTCGTCCACTGACATACCGGCCATTTCCAAGGCCTTGTTTGTCGCCTCTGTAGCTAGGCTGGTGGCCGATTCACCTTCGCTAATGATATAGCGCTGCTGAATCCCGGTTACCTTTTCAATCTCTTCGGCTGTCTTTCCCGGAAACTCTCTTAGGATCTCCTCGTTCGAACGGGCATTCTTGGGAACAGCATAGCCGATACCCGCTACGCACACCGTCTGAGAGGCAAGTGAGTCTACGCCAACATCACTTGATGCGACGGCACTTTTCAGTGATGCGCCTTTGTAGCGAGTCAAGTCGTCTCCGGTCACCCTACCTCCGGGTCCCGTACCCACAATATCGCAAATCGTATCCGGATTCAATCCACGCTCTATGGCAATCTTTCGAGCTCGAGGAGTCCAGCGAATCGCTCCCATTTTATCTGATGGGGGCGGGGTCTCCGAGATCACACTTTCGGCGGTTGCTATTTCCGCCAGCGGGGCAACGAGCTTCTGCTTAGATTCGGTTGCCGGGGTTGTCACGGTATTCAAGGCTCCCGAATCGGTTCCGAGGTCCACCGCTAAGTGGCCCATGGATTGATCTTCTGTCTCTATCCGGAAAAAAGGAACCCCCACTTTCAGGATGTCTCCCGCGCGACAGCAAATTCCCCGAATAACCCCATCGCAGGGAGACTCGAAATCGAATATTGATTTGTCGCTTTCGAGCTCGGCTAGCTTCTCGCCTTTAGCGACCGCACTTCCCGCCTCGCAAAAAAGATCGATCAACGTTATTTCGTTTACCGTCGCGCCCATCGATGGGATGGGAACTTCTATCAGCTGCTTCGCCATGAGGTTTTTTGATTTAGGTAAGCACTCAAAAAGAATTGACTGGCATCATTTCGAACGGGCTTCAACTACGCTTTCTTATAGGCAAGACTGGCTTGCACAAAAGCCTTGAACAGCGGATGGGCCTTATTGGGTTTCGATAAAAATTCCGGGTGTGATTGAACTCCCAGAAACCAAGGATGGTCGTCCAATTCCACCATCTCCACCAAATCTCTTTTTGGATTAATTCCACTCACTTTTAGCCCGGCATTTTCAATCTGCTCCACGTAGTCGTTGTTCACCTCATAGCGATGCCGATGCCGCTCGCGCACAAACTCTTCACCATAAGCTTCAAATCCTTTGGTGCCTGCCTTAACCCGACACTCGTAAGATCCCAATCGCATCGTCGCCCCTTTTTCTACGACGTCCTTTTGCTCATCCATCATGGAAATCACAGGATGGGGGGTCGACTTGTCCACCTCGAAACTGTTGGCACCTTTTAGGCCAAGAACGTTACGGGAAAACTCGATAACCGCGATTTGCAGGCCTAGGCACAATCCAAAATAAGGAATCTTGTTTTCCCGGGCATTCTTGACCGCCGCTATCTTTCCTTCAATGCCGCGATCCCCAAATCCCCCGGGCACTAAGATCCCATGCAAGCCTTTCAGTTTGTTCAGCCCCTCCGGCTTTTCCAGAGACTCCGCATCGACTCGAATCACATTGACTGCACAGTCATTTGCGATCCCCGCATGAGTGAGCGATTCGTAAACCGACTTATACGCATCCTGCAGTTCGATGTATTTTCCAACGACCCCAATATCTACCCGTTCAGATGGCGACTTCAAGCGCCTAACGATATCAATCCAAACGCTGTGCTCAATCGGAGGGGCGTCTAGTCCTAACAATTCAACTACAAGATCATCCATCTCCTCCCTCTGCAAAGCAAGGGGAAGCTCGTAGATGGAAGACTCCACATCCATCTCCTCGATCACAGCTTTTACGGCAACGTTACAGAATAGGCTCAGCTTTTCCCGAATCTCGCGATCAATGGGATGCTCGGTGCGGCAAACAAGGATGTCGGGCTGAATCCCGATTTCCCGAAGTTTGGCGACACTCTGCTGCGTCGGCTTTGTTTTCAACTCACCGGCTGCGTTCAAAAACGGAACCAAAGTTACATGAATGAATACCACATTGCCTCGTCCCGCCTCGAGTGCGAATTGGCGCATGGCTTCGAGAAAAGGCAACCCCTCAATATCGCCCGTCGTACCACCGATCTCGGTAATCAAAATATCCACGTCTTCGCTGGCCGCCCGAATCCGGGCCTTAATTTCGTTTGTGACATGCGGTATTACTTGTACCGTCGCTCCCAGATACTCTCCGCGACGCTCCTTTTGAATCACCGATTCGTAGATTTGCCCCGACGTGAGGTTGTTGAACTGGCTTAGCTTGCCCGACGTAAAACGCTCGTAGTGACCTAGATCCAAGTCCGTTTCAGCCCCGTCATCCAAGACATAGACTTCTCCGTGCTGAAAAGGGTTCATGGTTCCCGGATCGACGTTGAGATAGGGATCGAACTTCTGGATTCGAACGGTCACTCCCCTTTCCTCAAGCAGGGCACCTAAAGAGGCGGCTGTCAGTCCCTTGCCAAGTGAGGACACTACGCCACCCGTTACGAATATATATTTCTTAGGCTTTTCTTTCTGCACTTCGTCTGCCATGTGAAGGGAAAAGGACCAATTAGGTCAACTAGGGAGTTCCCTAAAATCGAAATCTCTCCTTCAATCTAGGCAATAATGAGCGTCCAGGCGGCAAATGCGACGAGAGCGATCAAAAGTGCCGTAACCACGAGGACGATACCAAACTTTACAATCCGCCACATGACATAGAGCAATCCTGCACCCACCACGATCAAACAGGTAGTAACCAGCCAAGGGGGGTATAGCTCTAGCAACTCGCGAACTTCGTCGATCAATTCTGTCATCCACGCACACGCTACGGGACACGCCCTCCATCCTTCAATCTCGAATTTATGTTGCGCGTTGGAACGCAGACGATTTCGCTCTCCCCATCCTGTTTCGAGGGGATTTGGCAAAGTAAAACACAATTAATAGCAATGGCGAAGAAATATCACGTCTACGGAATGGGCAATGCCCTCGTCGATATCGTAACCGAGGTGACCGATGAATTTTTCAAGGAGCATTCCATCGAGAAAGGCTTCATGACACTCGTTGACGAAAACCGTCAGCAACAGCTCACCAACGCAATCCACATGCCCAGTGCGGACCGCCAATGCGGAGGATCCGCCGCCAACACGATTATCGGAGCGGCTCAGTTCGGAGCTTCCTGCTTCTACTCCTGCAAGGTAGCTAACGATGAAATGGGGGATTTCTACCATGACGACCTTACCTCCCACAACGTCAGTACCAATCTTTCTCCCGGGGCCCACGAAGAGGGAATTACCGGGCAATGCCTCGTAATGACCACACCTGACGCGGAACGAACGATGAACACGTTCTTGGGTATTACCGCCAGCTATTCCACGAAGGAAGTTGACGAAACCGCACTTAGAGACTCGGAGTTCCTATATATTGAAGGCTACTTGGTAACCGGCGAATTGGGGCTCAAAGCAATGAAAGAGGCCAAAAGACTGGCCGAGGAGTATAGCGTTAAAACGGCTCTCACTTTCTCCGACCCTAGTATGGTAAAGTACTTCAAGGACCAAATGGCCGATGTCGTCGGCTCTGGTGTCGATTTGCTATTTTGCAACGAAGAGGAAGCGATGCTCTTTACAGAAACGAAAACGGTTGCCTGGGCGATCGAAGCATTAAAACAGAAGGCAAAGACGTTCGTTGTCACTCTTGGAGCAAAAGGCGCCCTTGTATTCGATGGATCCGAGGAAATCAAAATTGATCCCTTTCCAACAACGGCCATCGATACCAACGGAGCGGGCGACCTTTTTGCGGGCGCATTTTTGTATGCACTAACTCAAGGTAAAACGCATGCCGAATCCGGGTGCCTCGCGAGTCTCGCCTCCTCGAAAGTCGTTTCCAAATGGGGGCCGCGCCTTGACGAAGGCCAGGCCAAGGCATTGCACGACCAACTTTTTAGCTGATCGGCAAGTCCCCTCTTTACCCCTATGGAGGCTCCTCTAGATCCAGTTCGAATCGCAATTGTCGGAGGTGGAGCCGCCGGCATATTCGCGGCCATTTCGGCGAGAGAGGCAAATCCCAACGTGCAGGTTTGCGTTTTTGAAAAATCGAACCGCTTTCTCACTAAGGTAAAGATATCCGGAGGCGGGCGCTGCAATGTCACTCATGCTTGTTTCGAGCCGCGAGAGCTCACCTCAAGATACCCTCGTGGCTCTAAGGAACTTCTGGGTCCCTTCTACAGTTGGCAACCGCAGGATACGGTGGATTGGTTCGAGTCGCATGGGGTCGTGCTTAAAACCGAGCCCGATGGGAGAATGTTTCCGGTTACCGATTCCTCCCAAACCATCATCGACTGCCTTCTTGATACCGCTCGGGGAAGCGGGGTAGAGCTCAAGGCGAAGACCGGAGTCGACAGTGCCCGTATCGACCATACAGGTATATTCCAGCTTTCTACCAATGAGGGCCTGGTTCTAGAATTTGATCGTCTGGTCTTGGCTACCGGTGGTGGGCAGAATTCGCCGGGGCACAGGATCGCAGAATCTTTTGGCCATACGATTTCCTCCCTGGCTCCGTCACTCTTCACATTCCATATCAGTGATGCCCGCATCGACGGTCTGCAGGGACTCTCGGTTCCCAATGCTGTCGTCACCTGCCCCTCCATAAAGCTTTCTAAAAGCGGCCCACTGCTGATCACTCATTGGGGATTGAGCGGCCCAGCCATTCTAAAGTTGTCGGCCTGGGGCGCCCGCCAGTTCGCAGAATTTGAATACACGTTCAAGCTACAGGTAAACTGGACAGGAACGCACGACCTGGAATCCGCCAAGCAGGTTTTAATGGATGCAAAGCGACAGCATGGAGCCAAGCAGGTCGGTACAAATCCACTCTTAGGGCTTCCGCGCCGCTTGTGGGATCGATTTTTAGATACTGAATCGATCGACCCAAAAATGAAACTATCGCAAGTAGCGAATCACCAATTGCTCTCCCTCTCCACAAACTGCGTTGCCTCCGATTTTCAGGTAACCGGGAAAAGTATGAACAAAGAGGAATTTGTAACGTGCGGTGGTGTTTCCCTGCGCGAGGTTGAATTTAAGAGAATGGAAAGCAAGCAAGTGCCTAAGCTCTATTTCGCAGGCGAAACACTCGATATTGACGGGGTAACGGGAGGGTTCAATTTCCAGGCAGCATGGACAACCGGCCGGATTGCCGGCACGAGCGCGGCAATCTAGCTTAACGCCAGAAGTAGCGGCGGCACTAAAGAAGCAACGCGAAGAGCATCCTTTCCGAAATGGATGCGAACAAGATTAACCTGACGAGCCAGATACGCTGAATCAAGAAACAATACGATTCACTCAACATTGCATTGCCCGAGGAAGTGCTGAAAGTTGTTAAGGAGCACATTCCCGACCTCGAATCCAGCATAACCAAAATCAAAGATATAGCCGCTAAGTTCGATCCGAGCACGATAGAGGAATAGAGTGCTTTGAAAACGAAATACAAAAAGGAGTACGAACTGGCATTAGGCCTAATGAAGAAGGCATCCGAACTAATCGAGAATTCCGGTTTAAAAGTACCAAAGCTTTTTTAGCCAAAGCGTCCGAAATCTCTTGATAGAGCATAGCGGAGTCCTCGAATAACGGGGCTACGCTTTCTTGTACCATTCATCGAACTTCCGATTTAGCACCGAACATGACTAAAGACACTCTAAGAGCTCTCGATCGCAAATTGAAGCATATCCATACACTCGATTCAATATCAGGCTTATTGGGCTGGGACGAGCTCGTGAACTTGCCCCCTGAAAGCGCTGACCAAAGGGGTGAACAATCCGCTGCCATTGCTGAAGTTTGCCACACCGCGTCCGTTGATCCCGAAATTGGGCGACTCTTGTCTGAGCTTGAATCGGAATTCGAGTCGATGGACCGCGGGGCTCAAATCGTGGTTCGCGAAGCGAGAAAAGACTACGATCGCGATATTAAGCTCCCTACCGACTACGTTCAGCGAAAAGCCCTACTCGATAGCACCTCCTACCATGCGTGGGCTCGAGCCAAAGAGAATTCTGAATATGCAGAATTTTCCCCCTACCTGCAGCAACAGCTCGATTGTGCGAAGGAATTTGCCAGTTATCTCGGCTGGAGCGAACGACCCTACGATTGCTTAATCGATCTGCACGATCCGGGAATGGATACCCAGTCGATCTCAACTCTTTTCGATTCCCTGAAAGATAGCCTCGTACCCATCGTTCAGCAGATCCTTCATTCTAAAACAAAACCGGATACCTCAATTTTCAAAGGATTCCCGATCGAGGCCCAACATGCCTTTCTCAAAGATGTCACCTCCGCAATTGGCTTTAACCACCAAAGAGGACGTATCGACGTCTCTTTGCACCCTTTCTGCAGCGGCAACGGAGCTGACACGCGGATGACCACCCGGTTTGACGAAAACAACCCACTTGATTCGCTCTTTAGTTCGATCCACGAGACAGGTCATGGCATGTATGAGCAGGGACTGCCGCTGGAGAGCTTGCATACTGCCCTGGGTAAGGCCGCTGGAATGGGCGTACACGAGTCCCAAAGCCGCCTTTGGGAAAACCAGGTTTGCCGCAGTCGTTCGTTCTGGACTCGGTTTGAGCCTAGGTTCAGGGAAACGTTCGAAGCTCAACTCGATTCCATTGCCAGTGACCAACTTTTTCTCGCAATCAACAATGTATCCAAAAATCCGATTCGCGTCGACTCTGATGAAGTCACCTATAATCTTCACATTATAATTCGATTCGAACTTGAGCGCCAACTCTTTGCTGGATCTCTTTCGGTCAAAGACCTACCCGAGGCATGGAACTCTCTCTATCTAGAACTATTGGATATCACTCCCAAAAACGATGCAGAGGGCGTCCTTCAGGATGTTCATTGGTCTGGAGGGGCCTTTGGCTATTTTCCAAGCTATTCCCTTGGCAATATGCTCGCCGCTCAATTATGGTACGCCGCAAAGGACCAATTATCAGGATTGGAGGAGAATATCGCTGAGGGCAACTTCGCTCCTCTTCTCTCTTGGCTCAGGGACAATGTTCATAAGCACGGCAAACGCTACGACCTTAGAGAACTAAGCCTTATAGCAACAGGAAAGGAGCTTTCTCCCATTAGTCTAATCCGGTATTTGAAAGAAAGATACCTTCCCCTATACCAGTAGGAAAATCATTCCCGATGGGTGCCGAGTGCAAAACACTCAATTCGCGTTCTCAAGGCCAAGGCAAAATGGATAGAGATCCAAACTCGATAGAAGGACTGATCGGGCGATCGAAAACGTTCGAAACTGGGGTGATTAAGAAAGGATTGCCAGCGCTCCATCTTGTGGACATCTTTCGCATCTTTTTATTTCATATTTCCTATGACAACGGATGCTTTAAAAATCGATGCTCTCGTTAGAGAAATAGCCCGAGACGCTCGCGAGGCGTCTCTCACCTTGGCGAATGTGCCGACAACCCAGAAGAACCAGGCTATCCTCCGACTCGCAGACCTAATCGAAGAGAACACGGATTCTCTCCAAAAAGAGAATGCCAAAGACCTAGCAGCGGCAGAGGACAACGAAATTACGCAGGCAATGCTCAAACGCCTAGAGTTGAGCGATCGCATGATTTCCGACATGCTTGCTGGTGCCCGTCAGGTCGCTACTCTCCCCGATCCTCTTGGAGAACTACTTGAGACCTATAATCATACTCAAGGCTTCAAGATTGAGAAAGTACGCGTTCCGATTGGAGTAATCGGCATTATCTACGAGTCGCGTCCTAACGTAACCATCGATTGCGCCATCCTTTGTCTCAAATCTGGAAACGCTAGCATTCTGCGAGGCGGGAAAGAGGCCTACTATACAAATATCGCTCTGGCTAAGCTCGTAATGAAAGCCCTTGAAGCGTGCGGACTGCCTCCAAAGGGGTCCCAATTCATTCCCACGAAAGACCGGTTTGCCCTAAATACGCTACTTAAATTGGATCAGCAAATTCAGTGCATCATTCCAAGAGGGGGAGAGGGTCTGATTCGATTTGTTTCTGAAAACAGCCATATTCCTGTGATTAAGCATTTCGACGGGATATGTACGCTCTATGCAGACAAGTCGCTCGATATCGCACAAGCGAAGGATATTATCGTCAATTCG
>Ga0213868_10004823_pt1 | contig 12256 bp, 11 predicted proteins | sample PICome_9_FD_160087 | JGI IMG/M metagenome (GOLD analysis project Ga0213868, IMG submission 160087) | Coastal seawater microbial communities near Pivers Island, North Carolina, United States - PICO127 | ecosystem: Environmental > Aquatic > Marine > Coastal | place: USA: North Carolina...
GGCAAAATTCTGCTCGGCCTCATGCAAACTATGGGTCGCGTGCAGCAACGCTTTGGACGGGATGCAGCCCACGTTCAGGCAGGTCCCACCAAGGGTTTCGCGCCCCTCAACAACGGCCACTTTCAGGCCCAATTGCGCGCAGCGGATGGCACAAACATAGCCGCCGGGGCCCGCACCGATGATGATTACGTCAAAACTCGCCATGTTTTAGCCTTTCGTATGTTTGGCGTATGCGGTGCGTACAGCACCCGTACATACGCCCGTATGCCATTTCTATCAGATCAGAGCCGCGACGATCATAGTCACGGTCGCAAGAAAGCCCACGGCCCAGATGGCCGAGCGCCAAGGCCGCCAGCCAAACGCATAGGCGGGAACATAGAGTATCCGCGCGCCAAGATATACCCACGCTGCGGTTTGGGTCACTTGGCTGGATTGTTGGCCCAGCGTGACGACGACCACAGCGATGGTGAACAGGATCAAACCTTCAAAATGGTTGTTCATCGCGCGTTGCAGCCGCGCCGTGCGTTCCGACAGTTGGCGGCTTGGCGCACGGTCGCGGGCCGAGGAGGTGTAGCCGGTGCCAAGCTCCATATTCGCGGGGATGGCGAAGAGAAGATATTGGACGGTTTGGAGCAAGGCCGCGAGGGCTAAGGTGGTGAGTTCGGGGGTCATTTTATTCCCTACTGTAAACTAGGAGCCCGTGGTCTAGGATTGCAGATTCAACGATGCTATTTTCAAGACTTCCGCCACCCCGAAGCAAATGAACAGAAGGGAAAACTAGCAAATCCAATTCTGCACGCCATTTTTCTGACTCAAAGAACCAATCGCCATAACCATATTCGGCCACAAGTATTATCGCGATGTCGAGATCACTGTCTGCTCTGGCTTTGCAGGTAATCCAACTTCCGATGAAGAAAACCTTGTTTATCTTAGGATTAGAAGCCGCCCAGCCATGAACGGCTTCTTTCCAAGTTTCAACTAAGATCACAAATCCATCAACAACCGCCGTGGATCCTCAAGCGCTTCTTTCACCCGCACAAGGAACGTCACAGCCCCCTTGCCGTCGACGATCCGGTGGTCATAGGACAGGGCCAGATACATCATCGGGCGGATGACGATTTCGCCGTTGATCACCATCGCGCGGTCCTGGATTTTGTGCATGCCCAAGATGCCCGATTGCGGTGGGTTCAGGATGGGCGAGGACATCAGCGAGCCATAGACGCCACCGTTGGAAATGGTGAAGGTGCCGCCTTGCATTTCGGCCATCGACAGCTTGCCATCACGGGCGCGCAGGCCCTTTTCGGCAATGGCTTTTTCGATTTCAGCGAAGGACATCGCATCGGCATCGCGGATCACCGGAACCACGAGGCCCGACGGCGTGCCGGCGGCAACACCCATGTGGACAAAGTTTTTATAGACGATATCGGTGCCGTCAATCTCGGCGTTCACTTCTGGCACTTCTTTCAGAGCGTGGCAGCAAGCCTTTGTAAAGAAAGACATAAAGCCAAGGCGGACTTTGTGTTTCTTTTCAAACTGGTCTTTGTACTGGTTGCGAAGAGCCATCACCTCGGTCATGTCCACCTCGTTATAGGTGGTCAGCATGGCGGCGGTGTTCTGGCTTTCTTTCAGGCGGCGCGCGATGGTTTGGCGCAGCTTGGTCATCTTGACCCGCTCTTCGCGGCTGGCGTCATCGGCAGGCACGGGGGCGCGCGGAACGGCAACCGGTGCGGGGGCAGGAGCTGGGGCCGCCTTGGATGCGGCGGGTGCCACATCTTCCTTCATTACGCGGCCATCGCGGCCGGAGCCTTGGACCTGATCGCGGGTGATGCCAGCCTCGGCCATGGCTTTCTTGGCAGAAGGCGCGTCTTCAACATCTTTGATCTTGACGGTATCTTCAGCCTTGCGCGGCGTTGGTGCTTCGGGGCCAGCATCAATGGCTTTGGTGGCCGCAGCACCTTCGGAAATCACGGCCAGTTTGGCGTTAGCGGAAACGGTTTCGCCTTCGGCTGCGATAATCTCGGACAAAACGCCAGCGACGGGGCTTGGCACCTCGACCGACACCTTGTCGGTTTCCAACTCGCACAGCATTTCATCTTGGGCGACGGTATCGCCGACTTTCTTGAACCATGTGGAAACGGTGGCCTCGGACACAGACTCGCCAAGGGTTGGCACATTCACATCAGTCATTTTACCCTCTTTCGCGCTGGCCGTGGCCTTTGCGCTTTTGTCATTGGTTTTCGAGGCCGCGGCCCCGGATGCGTCAGACAGCGCGCCGATTTGGGCCAACAGGGCGGCAACGCCCACGGTGGTCCCTTCGGCGGCCACAATCTCGGTCAAGGTGCCAGCCACGGGGCTTGGCACCTCAACAGTCACTTTATCGGTCTCCAGCTCGCACAGCATTTCATCGACAGCGACCTTATCACCCAGTTTTTTATACCAGGTGGCAACGGTTGCTTCGGTGACGCTTTCGCCCAGCGTGGGAACGCGTATTTCTGTGGCCATCCGCCCTAGCCCCCCGTCAGCGCGTCAGCGATCAGCGCCTCTTGTTCCAGCTTGTGACGGCTGGCCAGACCCGTTGCGGGCGAGGCACTGGCGGCGCGGCCCACAAAGCGCGGACGCTGGGCTTTGGCTTTGATCTTGCCCAGAACCCATTCGATATTGGGTTCGACAAAGGTCCAGTAGCCTTGGTTTTTCGGCTCTTCCTGACACCAGATTACTTCGGCGCCCTTAAAACGTTCCAATTCCTTGACCATCGACATCGCGGGGAAGGGATAGAATTGCTCCAACCGCAGCAGGTACACGTCATCAAGGCCTTGAGCATCGCGGGCTGCCAGCAGGTCGTAATAGACCTTGCCGGAACAGATCACGACACGCTTGATTTTGGCATCGGGCTTCAGCGTCAGGTCGGAGTGACCCTTTTGCGCATCATCCCACAGCACGCGGTGGAAGGCGGAACCGGTGGTGAAGTCATCGGCATCCGAAATGCACATCGGGTGACGCAGCAGTGATTTCGGCGTCATCAAGATAAGCGGTTTGCGGAAATCGCGGTGCAATTGGCGGCGCAGAATGTGGAAATAATTGGCAGGGGTAGAGCAGTTCGCCACGATCCAGTTGTCATTGGCCGATTGCTGCAAGAACCGCTCTGGCCGCGCGGAAGAGTGTTCCGGCCCTTGCCCTTCATAGCCATGCGGCAGCAGGCACACGAGGCCCGACATGCGCAGCCATTTGCTTTCGCCCGAGTTGATGAACTGGTCGAACATGATCTGCGCGCCATTGGCGAAATCGCCAAACTGCGCTTCCCACATGGTCAGGGCGTTGGGTTCGGACAGCGAATAGCCGTATTCAAAGCCCAGCACCGCGTATTCGGACAGCATGCTGTCGATCACCTCATACCGTGCTTGGCCCGGTTTGATGTGGTTCAGCGGATAGTGCCGTTCTTCGGTGGATTGGTTGATAAAGGCGGAGTGGCGTTGGCTGAATGTGCCACGGGTACAATCTTGCCCCGACAGACGCACGGGGAAGCCTTCGGTGACGAGCGACCCAAAGGCAAGCGCCTCGGCGGTGGCCCAATCAAAGCCTTTGCCTTCAGAGAACATCTTGGACTTGGACTCAAGCTGGCGGCCCACGGTTTTGTGCAAGTCAAACCCGTCTGGTACGCGGGTCAGGGCGCCGCCAATCTCGGTCATCGCCTTTTTGGTGATCGCGGTTTTGCCGGCTTCATATTCCGTGCCTTCACGCGACATGTTTTTCCAGCGGCCATCCAGCCAGTCGGCCTTGTTGGGCTTGTAGTCTTTGCCTGCGTCGAATTCTTCATTCAGATAGGCTTGGAACGCAGCTTTCATATCCTCGATCTCACCCTCGGGGATCAAGCCGTCACGCACCAACCGCTCGGTGTAAAGCGACAGGGTGGTTTTGTGCTTTTTGATCTGGGTGTACATCGCGGGGTTGGTGAACATCGGCTCATCGCCTTCGTTGTGACCAAAGCGACGATAGCAGAAAATGTCCAAAACCACGTCTTTGTGGAACTTTTGGCGGAACTCGGTCGCCACTTTGGCGGCATGGACCACGGCCTCGGGGTCATCGCCGTTCACGTGGAAAATCGGCGCTTCGACCATCAGCGCAATATCGGTAGGATAAGGGCTGGAGCGGCTGAAATGCGGGGCGGTGGTGAAACCGATCTGGTTATTCACTACGATATGGATCGTACCGCCAGTGCGGTGCCCGCGCAGACCCGAAAGGCCAAAACATTCCGCCACAACGCCTTGGCCCGCAAAGGCCGCATCGCCGTGCAGCAAAATCGGCAGCACTTTTTCACGGTCACTATCGTTCATCTGGTCTTGCTTGGCGCGCACTTTGCCCAGCACGACCGGGTTTACCGCCTCAAGGTGCGAGGGATTGGCGGTCAGCGAAAGGTGAACAGTGTTACCATCGAATTCGCGGTCGCTGCTGGCACCAAGATGGTATTTCACATCGCCCGAACCATCAACATCTTCGGGCTTGGAACTGCCACCTTGAAACTCGTTGAAAATTGCGCGGTAGGGTTTTTGCATCACGTTGGCCAGCACCGACAAACGGCCCCGGTGCGGCATGCCGATTACGATATCGCGCACGCCCAAAGCACCACCGCGCTTGATGATCTGCTCCATCGCGGGGATCAGGCTTTCGCCACCATCAAGACCGAACCGCTTGGTCCCCATGTATTTCACATGCAGGAATTTCTCAAAGCCCTCAGCCTCAACCAGCTTGTTCAAAATGGCTTTGCGGCCCATCTTGGTAAAGGCGATTTCCTTGCCATAGCCTTCGATGCGTTCCTTCAGCCAGCTTGCCTGCTCGGCGTTGGAAATATGCATGTATTGCAGGGCGAAGGTGCCGCAATAGGTGCGCCGCACAATCTCAATGATCTGGCGCATCGTGGCCATTTGCAGGCCCAAAACATTGTCGATGAAAATCGAACGGTCCATGTCGGACTCGGCAAAGCCATAGGCCTTGGGGTCCAGTTCCGGATGATTCGAGGTATCTTGCATTTTCAGCGGGTCAAGGTCGGCGGCCAAATGGCCCCGGATCCGGTAGGCGCGGATGATCATCAGCGCGCGGATACTGTCCAGAACAGCGCGTTGCACCTGTGCATCGGTCAGCGATACCCCTGTCTCGGCAGCTTTGGCGGCAATCTTTTGCCCTGCAGCCTTGCCCTCGGCGGAGGGCATCACCGGCCATTCGCCTGTCAAGGCGGCGGTCAGGTCATCGGCGGGCATTGGCGGCCAATCTTTGCGCGCCCAAGACGGGCCAGCGGCGGCAGCCTCGGCCACGCGGTCACCCTCGGCCAGTTCCGCGAAAAACGCGGCCCAGCTGGCATCAACCGATGCCGGGTCTTGCGCATGCTTTGCCGCCATCTGGTCGATGTAATCGGCGTTCGCACCGTCCAGATAAGACTCGGCGCGGAATTGGGCGGTGGGGGATTGCTCGGTCATGTGTGGACCTCATCTAAGGTTGGGGCCGGGTGTAGGGTGGGTTAAATCCACCGCCACCTGCAGGGGGAAAGGCGGGGTTGCCCCCGCCCTTTAATGTTTTACGCCTTGATCGCGGCCATAACCGCCTCACCCAGATGGGCAGGGCTTTCGGCGACCACGATACCGGCGACTTTCATCGCTTCGATCTTGGATTCCGCATCGCCTTTGCCACCGGCAACGATTGCGCCTGCGTGGCCCATGCGGCGGCCCGGAGGGGCGGTGCGGCCCGCGATAAAGCCTGCGGTTGGTTTCCAACGGCCCGCTTTACGCTCATCCGCCAAGAACTGCGCGGCTTCTTCTTCGGCGCTGCCACCGATTTCACCGATCATGATGATCGACTGGGTTTCGGGATCGGCCAAGAACATCTCCAAAATGTCGATATGTTCGGACCCTTTGATCGGGTCACCACCAATGCCAACAGCCGAAGATTGGCCAAGGCCCAGATCGGTGGTTTGTTTTACTGCCTCATAGGTCAGCGTGCCAGACCGCGACACAACACCGACCGAGCCGCGGCGGTGAATGTGGCCGGGCATGATGCCGATCTTGCATTCGCCGGGGGTGATCACGCCGGGACAGTTTGGCCCGATCAGGCGCGATTTGGTGCCTTCCAGCGCGCGCTTGACCCGCATCATATCCAGCACCGGGATGCCTTCGGTGATGCAAACGATCAGCTCCATCTCGGCGTCGATCGCCTCGAGGATACTATCGGCGGCAAATGGCGGCGGTACATAGATCACGCTGGCATTCGCCTGCGTGGCGGCCCGCGCCTCATGCACCGAATTGTACACAGGCAGGTCCAGATGCGTGGTGCCGCCCTTGCCGGGGGTCACGCCGCCGACCATTTTGGTGCCATAGGCAATTGCCTGTTCCGAATGGAATGTGCCTTGGCTGCCGGTGAAGCCCTGACAGATAACGCGGGTATTGTTGTTGACGAGAACGGCCATGCGGGCCTCCTTATGCGGTCATAAAAGCACCAAAAGGTGCCGGTTATCAGTAGGTGGGGCGGGCGTCGCCGGGGCAAGTGATGATGATGTCTCCATTATCCACTTTGCCCGATTGCGCCCAAACCGATTGTTCGTCGCAGACAGCGGCTTCGCTGCCCGAGGTGCTGCCGGTCATTCCACCGTCTGCGCAACCCGCAAGCAGTGTAAAAATCACAGATCCCGGCAGAACCTTATTCATCGAAAACCCTTTCACCACTATTTACGGTATCCGCGTTTTATGGCGCGGGTGTTTGGCCGCGACTTGCGGCCTGTTTGGTTTGGATCAGGCCTTAGCCCTTCACCGCTTTCACAATCTTTTGCGCGCCGTCTTTCAGGTTTTCCGCAGCAATCACGTTCAGGCCGGAGTTGTTAATGATGGCCTTGCCTTCTTCAACATTCGTGCCTTCCAGACGCACCACCAGAGGTACCTTCAGGCCCACTTCCTTCACCGCCGAAACCACGCCTTCGGCAATGACGTCACAGCGCATGATACCGCCAAAGATGTTGACCAGAATGCCTTTAACATTCGGGTCCGAGGTGATGATCTTGAACGCCTCGGTCACTTTTTCCTTGGTCGCACCGCCCCCAACGTCGAGGAAGTTCGCAGGCTCGGCGCCGTACAGCTTGATGATATCCATCGTCGCCATCGCAAGGCCTGCACCGTTGACCATGCATCCGATTTCGCCATCAAGGGCGATGTAGTTCAGGTCAAACTTGCTGGCTGCAAGTTCTTTGGGGTCTTCTTCGGTTTCATCGCGCAGGCTGGCGATATCGGGGTGACGGTACATTGCGTTGCCGTCAAAGCTCATCTTGGCATCGAGGCATTTGAGGTTGCCATCGGGGGTCACGATCAGCGGGTTGATCTCCAGCATCTCCATGTCTTTTTCGACAAAGGCTTTGTAGAGGATCTTGATGAGGCCAACGCATTGCTTGACCTGACCACCGGTCAGACCCAAGGCAAACGCCACACGGCGACCATGGAAATCAGACAGGCCCGACGCCGGATCAACCGAGAAGGACACGATTTTTTCGGGCGTGTTGGCCGCGACTTCTTCGATGTCCATCCCACCTTCGGTCGAGGCGACGAAAGAAATGCGGCTGGATTGACGGTCAACCAGCAGCGCGAGGTAAAGTTCGCGCGCAATGTCGGAGCCATCTTCGATATAGATGCGGTTCACTTGCTTGCCCGCAGGGCCGGTCTGGTGGGTGACCAACGTGCGGCCCAGCATTTGCTTGGCCATTTCAGCTGCTTCAGCCACGGACTTGGCAAGGCGTACACCGCCCTTTTCGCCGGCCTGCGCCTCTTTGAAATGGCCCTTGCCACGGCCACCGGCGTGGATCTGCGCTTTCACAACCCAAAGCGGCCCGTCCATTTCGCCTGCGGCGGTCTTGGCCTCTTCAGCTTTCAAGACCACGCGGCCATCGGACACGGGCGCCCCATAGCTGCGCAACAGGGCTTTGGCTTGGTATTCGTGAATGTTCATCGACTGTCCCATCGGTAAGGAATTTGGCCTGTGATGCCACAAAAACAGGCCGATTCAAAAGGGATTTGTTGGAAAAAGGGCTTTTCGGGGAAAAATCCGACATTTGTGATCACAGCCCAGAAATGTGTGATCACAAAATGAGTGACTTTAACGAAACCTTATGATTCGTGGCCCGTCACAATGGATATTTGGGCCAAGCTGCGGCAGATCGCGCAGCCGTAGCGGCGGCCTTTCCAAAGAAAAACGGCAGCTGGTTTCCCAACTGCCGTTTTTGAAGTGCTTGTTATTGGCAGCTCAGGCCAAAGACGGGTCAATCTCTTTACAGGCTTTTACAAGACCCTTAACCGCATCAACGGACTTGTCGAACATCGCCTGTTCAACTGCGTTCATCTTGATGTCGGCAATGCGTTCAATGCCGCCCGCGCCGATAATTGTTGGCACGCCGACATACATGTCCTTCACGCCCAACTCACCGTTGCAATAGGCCGCACAGGGCAGCATCCGCTTTTGGTCTTTGAGGTAGGCTTCGGCCATTTCGATCGCCGAGGTTGCTGGCGCATAAAACGCCGAACCGGTTTTCAAGAGGCCAACGATTTCGGCGCCACCATCACGGGTGCGCTGTATGATCGCATCCAGCTTGTCTTGGCTCGTCCAGCCCATTTCGACCAAATCGGGCAGCGGGATGCCGCCAACGGTCGAATAACGCGCCAAAGGTACCATCGTGTCGCCATGGCCGCCCAGAACAAACGCCGTCACATCGCGCATCGAGCAGTTGAATTCTACCGACAGGAAGTGGCGGAAACGGGCGCTGTCCAAAACGCCAGCCATGCCGACAACCTTGTTCGTGGGCAGGCCTGAAAACTGCTGCAACGCCCAAACCATCGCATCCAGAGGGTTGGTGATACAGATCACAAAGGCGTTCGGCGCGTGGGCGGCAATGCCCTCACCGACCGATTTCATGACTTTCAGGTTGATGCCCAACAGGTCATCACGGCTCATCCCCGGCTTGCGGGCAACACCGGCGGTCACAATGCACACATCGGCGCCTGCGATATCCGCGTAGTCGTTGGCGCCTTTCATCACGGCGTCAAACCCCGCGGAAGGGCCGGACTGCGCGATGTCCAATGCTTTGCCTTGGGGGGTGCCTTCTGCAATGTCGAAAAGGACGATATCGCCCAATTCCTTGATCGCGGCGAGATGGGCGAGCGTTCCGCCAATCTGCCCCGCGCCGATAAGTGCAATCTTGGGTCTAGCCATGATATCCATCTCCGGGTCGGGTTGTTTTGATGCTGGTGTGCCTAGCCCCTTGGCAAACATTAAGCAAGAGCGCTGCAACGCGGCATTGCTCTTGCTACACGCGCGAGGTTAAAGTTCGTGTTAAAGCGCAAAGAAAATTATGGGGCAAATACAGCATGGACGGCACAGCATTCTGGGTGGCGGCCGTGATAGCCTCAATCGCCGTGGGCCTGTCCAAAGGCGGTTTGCCCGTGGTGGCAATGATGTCAGTTCCGATTCTGTCGCTGGCAATGCCACCGTTGCAGGCGGCGGGGTTGTTGTTGCCCATCTATATCGTGTCAGATTGGTTCGGGGTTTGGGCGTACCGCCGCGAGTACGATCTGCGGGTGCTAAAGATCATGTTTCCGGCCACAGCCATCGGGATCGGGTTGGGGTGGGCCACGGCCAGTTTGATATCGGAACATATGGTTGGCGGGGTGATCGGCGCCTTGGGCAGCAGTTTTGCCGCCAGTCGATTGTTGGGCTGGGGCGCTACATCGGGCGCAACGGAACCGCGCGTGGTGCCGGGAGTGTTTTGGGGCACGGCGGCCGGGTTCACCAGCTTTGTCAGCCATGCCGGTGGGCCACCTTATCAGATATACACCTTACCCTTGCGCTTGCCCAAGGCGGTGTTTGCCGGCACCTCGACCATTCTGTTCACTTGGGTGAATACGGTCAAACTGCCGGCCTATGTGTCGGTTGGTATTTTGTCGTTTGACAGCCTGCACATCGCGGTTTGGTTGTTTTTGCCTGCAACCTTAGCCGTGTTTGCGGGTGTGAGGCTCGTCCGTTTACTGCCCGAAAAACTGTTTTACACCTTGGTCTTATGGGCGCTGCTTTTATTGTCTTTGCGCATGTTGTGGGTGGCTTTGGTGGCGTAAGTTCAGGCGGGTTCGCCTTTGGCTGGCAGCTCATCTGCCATCACCTCAAACCCTTGGCCAGACGCGACAAGGCAGGTTTCGCCCTGCGGTGTGGTCACAATGATGGTCCAGCTTTGCGAGGTGGCCGAGGCGAACATTTCCATCACCATATTGTTCGCCGCAATCCCCATCGATCGCCGGGTTTCGCCATAGGTTTCGGCAAGCTGTTCCAGCACGCTGGCCCTTTGCCCGCATTGCGGGTGGCTTTGGGCGTGGGCCTGCGTGACCAAGATCAGCGCGGCAAAGCCCAAGGACAAGGCAAAGAGTTTCTGTGTCATGGTAAAACCTTTCTGCTGTCGGGCTGGGCAGATGCCGCGAAACCCCTTCATCTCTGACCCAAAGCCTGCGCTTGAATAACGCAAAAAGGGTTAACGCCCCGCCCTACCCCACGCGCCCAAACAGTCGGCCCATGCTGCGCTGCGGCATATTTAGGGTTGCTGAATGTGCCAAAATCATGATCCATGGCGCAACAAAGTTGCGAGAGAGAGAATCATGTCCACCAATCGCCCCTACCGTTCCGCCCTCTACATCCCCGGCTCCAAGGACCGTGCATTGGAAAAGGCGCAGAACCTTGCCACCGATGCGATTATCTTTGACCTGGAGGATGCGGTTGCACCCGATGAAAAACCTGCCGCCCGTGCGCTGTTGGTTAAAACGCTGGCCGCCGCCGATTATGGCAACCGCGCGAAAATTGTACGGGTGAACGGGTTGGATACCGAATGGGGGGCAGATGATATTGCGGCCTTTAAAGGTGCCAAGATTGACGCGCTGCTGATCCCCAAAGTCTCCACGCCCGAAGATTTGGATGCTGTGGCCGAGATGATCGCCGATGTGCCGTTGTGGGCCATGATGGAAACCGCGCTGGGAATGTTGAACGCCACATCCATTGCTGCGCACCCCAGATTGGCGGGGATGGTAATGGGCACCAATGATCTGGCCAAGGAAATGAACAGCCGCTTTCGCGCGGATCGCTTGCCGATGCAGGCAGGGCTTGGCCTGTGTTTGCTCGCGGCCAAGGCGCATGGCCTGATCATCCTTGACGGGGTCTATAACGCGTTCAAGGATGAGGACGGGTTGCGCGCCGAATGTGACCAAGGCCGCGACATGGGGTTTGACGGCAAAACCTTGATCCACCCTGCGCAATTGGACGTGGCCAACGCAGCCTTTGCACCCAGCGAGGCCGAGATTGCGCTGGCCCGGCGCCAGATCGAGGCCTTCACCGCGGCACAGGCTAATGGCCAAGGTGTCGCAGTTGTCGATGGAAAGATTGTTGAGAACTTGCATATCGTCACGGCTCAGGCGACTCTGGCTATCGCGGCGGCCATCGCCGCCATGTCCTGAACCAAAAGGTACTTTATGTTTCTTATTCTGCTTGGTCTTCTGCTCTGGTCTGGCGTTCATTTCTGGAAGCGCATTTCGCCCGACAGCCGCGCGCGGCTCGGGCCAAAGGGCAAAGGGATTGTCGCGATTGGGTCAGTTCTGGCGATTGTGCTGATGGTTGTCGGCTACCGCGCGGCGGAAGGTACGGTCTTTTGGGGCCGCACGCCTGCGATGACCGGCATCAACAATCTGCTGATGCTGCTGGCGTTTTACCTTTACGCTGCGTCGGCGGCGAAAACCCGCGTCACCAAATGGGTCCGCAACCCGCAACTTACCGCCGTTCAGGTTTGGGCGATTGCGCATCTGCTGGTCAACGGCGACACGCCCTCATTCTTGCTGTTCGGCGGCTTGTTCGCTTGGGCGCTGGCCGAGGTGATTGTATTGAACCGTGTGGCCCCACCTGCACCGTTCCGCGCTGTTCCCGTCAAGAAAGAGGTAACAGCCGTGATCGCAACCGTTGTGGCCTTTACCCTTACTTCGGCCATCCACATCTGGCTTGGCTATAACCCGTTTGGATAACACATGAAACTTTACCGCTTGCTGACCGAACAAGACACTTCAGCTTTTTGCCACAAGGTCACCGATGCGCTGAACAAAGGGTGGGAGCTGTATGGCAGCCCCACCTATGCATGGGACGCAGCGAATGGCGTGATGCGCTGTGGCCAAGCCGTCATCAAAGACGCGCCGGGCACCTATACGCCCGATAC
>Ga0213868_10004831_pt1 | contig 12243 bp, 9 predicted proteins | sample PICome_9_FD_160087 | JGI IMG/M metagenome (GOLD analysis project Ga0213868, IMG submission 160087) | Coastal seawater microbial communities near Pivers Island, North Carolina, United States - PICO127 | ecosystem: Environmental > Aquatic > Marine > Coastal | place: USA: North Carolina | collected...
AAGGTGCTGAAGCTGTGCTCGTGCAACATGCGGTCCAGACCGATCGGCCGCAGATTCTGACACCGAGTGTCCGCCAGACAATGGCCCACGCTGCAGCGATTGTGCATGGGCACCCGAGTCGATCCCTTGCCGTCTTCGGCATAACCGGCACGAATGGCAAAACCACGACCACGCAGTTGCTTCACAGCATCGTGAACTCAGCAGGCCGACGGTGTGCTGTGATCGGCACGCTCGGTGGCGTGCACACCACACCAGAGAGTCCCGATCTCCAACGGCAATTCCGTTCTTTGGTCGACGACGGCGGCGACGTGATCGCGCTCGAAGTCAGCTCGCATGCACTCGATCAGGGCCGGGTCGATGCCACCCAGTTTGCGGTTGCCGCGTTCTCAAATCTCACACCAGACCACCTTGACTACCACCGCACTATGGATGCGTACTTCGAGGCCAAGAAGCAACTCTTCGACGGTCGAGCCCAAGCAGAGATCATCAACGTCGACGATCCATGGGGCGTGCGTCTGGCTGACGAACGACCGGACGCAGTTCGCGTGTCGTTGCACGACATCAGGATCCATCACGAATCGCTGGCTGGGACCCGCTTCACATGGCGAAACCATGAAACATGGGTGCCATTGCCGGGCCGGATGAACGTTGCTAACGCACTTATGGCAGCCGAAGCGGCTCGCCTGCTCGGACTGAGCGAGCCTCAAATCGTCACCGGCCTTGCCGATGCGGCTTCCGTGCCCGGTCGAATGCAGACGGTTGGGGCAACTAACGATGAGCGACCGACAGTGGTCGTTGATTACTCACACACTCCCGACAGTATCGAGGTAGCGCTCGCCACGTTGCGAGCCGTAGCTCCCGGTGCTCGGCTCTCCATCGTGTTCGGGTGCGGCGGCGATCGCTACCGGCAGAAACGACCGCTCATGGCCGCAGCAGCAGAAGCTGGCGCCGATCGTGTTTATCTGACGAGTGATAACCCTCGGTCCGAAGAACCCATGGCCATCATCAACGACGCGATCACAGGCTTTGCCACACCTGCCGCCGTGGTGATCGAGCCTGACCGCAAGGCAGCCATCGAGCGTGCCATCATCGATGCGGCTGCGGGTGACGTGGTGCTCATCGCCGGCAAAGGTCACGAAAAGACGCAAACGATAGGCACCGATGTGCTTCCATTCGACGACGTACACGTCGCATCCGACCTGCTCGAGGCAGACACCACATGATCAGACTCCTCATCGCAACCGCAGTCGGACTGGTGGTGTCGCTCATCGGTACTCGTTTCCTGATCGGCTGGTTCACCACCCACAGCTTTTCTCAACCAATTCAAGAAGATGGCGTTCAGTTACACCGAGAGACCAAGGTCGGCACGCCCACGATGGGCGGCATTGCACTGATCGCCGGAATCGTTATCGCTTACATGGTGAGCGATCTCTACAACGGGATCTACACCCGCAGCGGGCTTCTGGTGATCTTTGCGATCGTGGGCTCAGCGGCTGTTGGATTCCTAGACGACTGGATCAAGGTCAAGCGCGAACGCAACCTTGGTCTCAGAGCCCGGGCCAAGATGGCAGGGCAGTTCACCGTAGCGACCTTGTTCGCTGTGTTGATGGTCACACTCACCGACGTGCAGACCCAGATCTCGTTCACTCGTTGGGATTCGATCGGTATCGATCTCGGCCCCGTTGGTTGGTGCGTATTGGCAGTGCTGATGATCGTGGCCACAAGTAACAGTGTGAACCTGACGGACGGGGCCGATGGCCTCGCAAGTGGCGCAGCGCTCTTTGCATTCGCAACGTTCACTGCAATGGCGTTTTGGATGTTCGGCAATCCTGAGATCTATCAGGTGGAACATGCCCTTGACCTGGCCGTGGTCGCAGCCGGCGGCGTTGGCGCGTGTGCAGGGTTTCTGTGGTGGAACGCAGCCCCAGCTCAGATCTTCATGGGCGATACTGGATCGTTGGGCCTTGGCGCCGGCCTCGCTGCATTAGCGCTCGCGACCAATACTCATCTGTTGTTGCCGATCTTGGGTGCGCTGTTCGTGGCCGAAACAATGTCGGTCATCATCCAGGTCGGAGTGTTTAAGCGCACCGGTAAACGTGTCTTCCTGATCGCACCGATTCATCACCATTTCGAGATGCTTGGTTGGCCCGAGACTCGCGTCATCATCCGTTTCTGGCTGCTCGCAGGGTTTGCCGCGGCTATGGCACTGGGCATCTTCTATGCCGACTTTCTTTCCATTCCAGGCGCTGTTGAGTAATGCGTCGGATGATGGTGATGGGAATGGGAATAACGGGTCGAGCCGTGACCACAGCCTTACAGCGCCGCGATATCGATGTGACCGCCCTCGACGACCGAATCTCTGACGGTTTGTTGTCGTGGGCAGCTGACCATGGTGTGTTGGTTCATGCCCCCGCAACGGTCGACATGGCGGCACTTTTACGCGGCGTCGACGGCGTGCTTCCCGCTCCTGGTGTGCCCGACCATCATCCCATCTTCGGTGCCGCTGCCGAGGCGGGCGTGCCGGTCATGAGCGAGTTTGATCTCGCCGCCGGCTGGGACGACCGCCCGGTAGTCGCCGTCACCGGAACGGACGGCAAAACCTCCGTGGTCACACTCATTGAACGGATGCTCGGGCACTCCGGGATTGCAGCCAGGGCCGTCGGCAATACCGACACACCGTGGGTCGAGGCGATTGATGATCCAACGACCGATGTCTTTGTCGTCGAAGCGTCTTCGTTCCGGCTGGGTCACAGTCAACACTTCTCTCCCGCAGTCGGCACCTGGCTCAACTTTGGACCTGACCATCTCGATGCGCACCGAGATCTCGCCGCCTACGAAACGGCCAAGGCGGCCATATGGCGAGAACTGCAACCGGGAGCGCTGGCTGTAGCCAATCGCGACGATCCAGTGGTGGCACGTCATGCGAACACCCTGGTGGCAGGTGACACAGAGACATTCGGGGCGGGCGCACCCAGAACGGCGGTCGACCATGGAGTGATCGACGGAGTCCTCGTAAGCGGGACTCATGAACTACTCGCAATCGACGAACTCGGGCGCGCTATGCCCCACGACATTTTGAATGGTCTGGCTGCTTCTGCCACCGCGATGCGGGTTGGCGCAACCCCAGACTCGGTCGCCCACGTGTTGCGCAGCTTCACCGGGCTGGAGCATCGGGTCGAGTTCATCGCCGAAATCGACGGCGTCCGGTACATCAATGACTCCAAGGCAACCACACCCCATGCAGCAGCCGCAGCGTTGGGCGGATTTGACTCGATCGTGTTACTCGCTGGCGGGAAGAACAAGGGCCTCGCGTTTGACAACATGTTGGCCCACATCGATCGCATCACCCATGTTGTCGCTATCGGTGATGCGGCATCCGACATTGAATCCGCATTTACGGGCCGGGTGCCTGTCACCATTGCTACTTCTATGCATGAGGCAATCTCACAAGCAGCCAAGGCCGCATCGCCCGGCGATGTGGTTCTGCTGTCGCCAGCCTGCGCATCTTTTGATTGGTACCGCTCGTATGCCCATCGGGGCCAAGACTTCGCCCGGATCGTTCGGGCCCGACTCACTCAAGGCACGCCATCATGACGGCAACCCGTAGTAGCCGACGAGCGGCAACTCGAACAACAGACCGTTCCGTGAAGAAACTCGCCACCAAAGGCGTGATGTCATCGTTACGTCCGTTGCGGCACCCCAGCATGGTCGCTGGCAGGCGCACCATCGAGTTTGCAGTTCTTCTGCTGCTGACGCTCGCACTGACTTTTGTCGGCCTCATCATGGTGCTATCGGCATCAACCGTTACTGGGCTGCAAGTGAACGGCTCCCCGTGGTTCCATCTGCAGCGCCAAGGAATGTGGGCGGTGATTGGTTTGCTTGCCATGGGCGTTCTGATGCGCCTGGACTACCGTGATGTCGCCCGATTCGCTCCGGTGATGATGACCGGGGCGACAGTCATGCTTGTTGCACTGTTGGTCCCAGGTGGCCATGCAGTCTCGGCCAATGGTGCGACCCGTTGGCTGAGTGTTGGGCCGTTCACCATTCAACCGTCTGAGTTCGCCAAGCTGGCGCTTGCATTATTCGTCGCAGATCTCATCGCCCGCCGGGCTCACCTCACACACGACAACAGAGCGGTATTGATTCCGGTCATGTTCGTATCCCTCTTCTTGGCCGGCCTTGTGTTGCTGCAGCCAAGTCAGGGCACGGCGACCATCATCGTGGCTGTCGCCATGATTCTGCTCTACCTCGGCGGCGTTTCGATCTGGTCGTTGGGTTCCGTCACGGTTGTGCTGGTGTCGGCATTTGCAGCGTTTGCGATGTCGTCGCCGTACCGGCGCGCTCGCATCGAGTCTTGGTTTGACCCGTTCAACGATCCCGATGGCGCCGGCTATCAGACGGTCCAGTCGCTTGTTGGTGTTGCATCTGGCGGGGTCGATGGCGTGGGACTAGGTTCCGGACGGGCGAAGTGGGGTTTCTTACCTGAGGCCCACACCGACTTCATCTTCAGTGTTCTTGCCGAGGAACTCGGCTTTATCGGTGGACTTATGCTCATCCTCTTCTATGTCGGACTCGTGATGTTCGGCTTGCGCGTTGCGTTCGCAGCGCCAGACAGGCTGGGAATGTTGCTTGCTGGTGGCATCACCACCGCCATAGCCATGCAGGCGTTTATCAATATCGGCGCCGCAATCAACATGTTGCCGATCAGTGGCGTCACCCTGCCGTTTGTATCCATGGGAGGTTCGTCGCTCATGGTCAACCTGGCGGCTATGGGTGTGGTGTTGAACGTGGCGAGACAGATCGAACGATGAACGACCGAGCCGGTCAGGTCTGGGCGGTCATTGCCGGGGGTGGGACATCGGGACACGTACATCCGGCGTTGGCAATTGCTGGTGAACTAGTCAGCCGCGGCCGTTCAAAAGACGAGATTCACTTCATGGGCAGCGCGCGCGGTCTCGAATCAGAACTGGTGCCCGCTCGAGGTTATGCCCTGACCGCATTGCCGGGCCGAGGGATCGAGCGCACGATAAACCTCGAGAACGTCAAGTCGATTGCTGCGTTGGGCTTGGCAAGTTTTCAGGCGTGGCGCACGCTGCGTCGGCTTGCGCCCGCAGTGGTGGTGTCGGTGGGTGGTTATGCCAGTCTGCCTGCGCTTCAGGCTGCTGCAGCGTTGCGCATACCGATCATCGTTACCGAACAGAACACGGTCCCGGGGGCGGCGAACCGATTTGGAAGCCGTTGGGCCAAGGCCTGCGCTGTTGCCTTTGCTTCGACGGAGTTGCCCAAAAAGGTGCATACCGGGAATCCGTTGCTTGGGCCAATCCTTGAAGTTGACCGATCGAACCAGATGGCGGTAGCCGAGGCCAAGGATCGGCTCGGTGTAGCGTCGGGCCGTCAGCTCGTCGCAGCCTTTGGTGGGTCACTCGGGGCTCGGCGAATCAACCAGGCGGTGGTCGACGCGACCACAATGCTTGCCGACCGTAGCGACGTCGCGGTGCGCCACATCATTGGTGACCGTGACTGGGAACTGTTTGGCTCACATAGAGTCGACGGGTCGTTGCAGTATCAGCCGGTTCGATACGAACGGGCCATGCACGATGTTTATGCGGCCGCCGATTTCGTGATCTGTCGATCAGGTGCGACATCGGTCTGTGAGATTGCGCAGACAGCGACCCCGTCAGTATTTGTGCCCTTGCCGACTGCACCTGGTGATCACCAGACCAAGAACGCTGAAGCGCTCACGCAGACTGGTGGCGCTGTACTCGTACCCGACGCTCAACTCGACGGCGCGAAGGTGGTGAGCCTGATCAACGAACTCCTGGGTGATCACGCGAAGTTACGCGAGATGTCAGAGCGCGCTGGTGAGCAGGCTCGCCCTCACGCGGCTTCAGACATTGCTGACCTCATCGAGATGCACGCCCGTGCCTAGTGATCCAGCGGTCGTGGTGGCAGACGTGCGTCCCGTCGTGCGCCCGATTGACCTGAGCGAGAACCGGTCGATCCATATCGTCGGAATTGGCGGCGCAGGTATGCGAGCTATCGCACGCATCTTGCTGGCGATGGGGCACCAGGTGTCGGGATCAGATCGAGCAGCTTCGCACTACCTCGACGAACTCGTTGCGCTCGGCGCGACCGTTGCCGTGGGTCATGACCCTGCGAACGGTGCCGCTGCTGAACTGGTGACTCGATCCACCGCCGTGCCTCCTACCAATCCAGACATCATCGGGGCGATGGAACGAGGCACACCGATCTACTCACGGGCATAGATCCTGGCAGCCATCGTTGCCATACGACCTGCGATTCTTGTTGCTGGCACCCATGGCAAAACAACGACGTCATCCATGCTGTCGGTGGTGCTCGAACATGCGGGGTGCGCGCCATCGTTTGTCATCGGCTCCGACGTAGCCCACTTCGGGACCGGGGCGCGGTGGGTGGACTCCGAGCACTTCGTTGTCGAGGCCGACGAGAGCGACGGCACGTTCTTGACACTTCCTGGTGCTCACGCCATCGTGACGTCCCTCGATCCCGATCATCTTGAGTTCTACGGTTCTGCCGAACGGCTGCAGGCAGCCTTTTGTGCATTCGTCGATGATGTCCCAGGTATCACTGCGGTGTGTGTGGACGACCCCGATACTCATGTCTTGCTCGATCGATTTGGTGTCGTGACGTATGGAACCGCGGCTGATGCTGACCTGCGTATTGGTGACATCCTGGTCACGTCCGATACCACCAGCTTCGAGGTCTACTGGCGCGGTCGTGCCATGGGTTCGGTCACGGTTGGACTGCCAGGCACGCACAATGCGCTCAATGCTGCGGCTGCACTCACCATCGCACTCGAACTCGGGGTGTCGTTCGACGACGCATCGGCTGGGCTGGCTCAGTTCACGGGAGTTGCTCGCCGATTCGAGGTTCGGGGCGAACACTTAGGTGTCCGATTTGTCGATGACTATGCACACCTGCCTGCCGAGGTCGAGTCAGCTACTGCTGCGGCTACCCGTGGTCAATGGAACCGCGTTGTTGCCGCGTACCAGCCTCACCGATATAGCCGCACCGAAGCGCTCGGTGCCACATTTGCGAACTCCTTTCGCGGTGTCGATCATCTGGTGTTGACCGATATCTATCCGTCCGGCGAAGATCCGAGGCCAGGTGTGACTGGCCGCATAGTCTTCGACGCCGTCACATCTGCCTGTCCTGAACTCTCGGTGAGTTGGCAGCCCACGCTGGATGACGTCACCAACCATCTAGCCGCATCACTGGGGCCAGGCGATCTGTGTTTGACGATGGGTGCAGGCGACCTCACCACCGTGCCTGATCGAGTGGTCGATCAGCTACGCCTTCGCACCCCAGCTTCGATGGCGTGGCTCGTCGAGCTCGTGGGAGACCTTTCGAATACCGAGGTTCGTTTCAACGAACCCATCGGAGCGCTCACGACGTATCGGGTCGGCGGGTCAGCGCTGGCCTATGCCCGAGTGTCGACAGCCGAGGACCTGGTCGCCTTGGTTTCTGGCGCGGCGAAGAATGACGTGCCGCTGCTGATGCTGGGCAAGGGTTCGAACATGCTGGTGGCTGATCGAGGATTTTGGGGTGTGGCCGTACAACTCGTTGGCGACTTCGAGACGGTGACCATGGACGGAACCACTGTCACTCTCGGCGCTGGTGTGTCGTTGCCAGCCGCTGCCCGTCGTCTGACGTCGCAGGGACTCTCTGGTTTCGAATGGGCTGTAGGCGTACCAGGCACGGTTGGCGGCGCGTTGACGATGAACGCCGGAGGCCACGGTTCTGACATGGCAGCTACCGTGACCAGAGCGACCGTGGTATCCGTCATTACGGGCGAACGGTCGACTCGGAGCCACGACGATCTCGCCTTTGGGTACCGGACCTCGTCGATCTCCTCGGCAGACATCGTGGTCGACGTCACTATGGACCTTGCACCCGGCGGGTCACAGGGCGATGAGACACTCAGCGAGATCGTGCGGTGGCGACGCGAACATCAACCAGGTGGACAGAACGCTGGATCAGTGTTCACCAATCCACCGGGGGATAGCGCTGGCCGACTCATCGAAGCTGCGGGTGGAAAAGGCATTCGGGTCCGCTCCGCTCAGGTGAGTGAGAAACACGCAAACTTCATCCAGTCAGACCCGGGTGGTTTGGCTGAAGACGTTCGAGCAGTCATGCAGCAGGTGCGCCAACTCGTGTTGGACCATGCAGGCATCGAGCTTGTGGCAGAGACCCGCATGGTCGGTTTTCGGTGACAACGCCGCATCCGAAATTTCGCGAACGGCGCGCCGAGGTAGAGGATCAGACACAACGTTCTCGCCACCGCAAGCTGATCGTGCTGGCTGGCTTGATTGCTCTCGGCCTGCTCGGGTGGGCTGCCACACAGAGCGCTTTGCTTGACGTGGATGAGGTTCGCATTGTGGGTGCCGAGCGGACCTCGGCTGAGTACCTCCGCGACGTCGCCGGCGTCGAATTGGGCACGCCGGTCTTGGGTCTGGACGCCAACACGATTGAAGAACGGTTGGCGCTCTTGCCCGAAGTCGCGGCGGTCACGGTGGCGTCAAACTGGGGCGGACTCGTCACCGTCGAGATCACTGAACGTCTGCCTGTTGCTCGGATTGAGTCCGCGGATGGCACGGCCGTGATCGGGGGTGACGGATTGGTCCTTGAAATCATCGAACGGATCCCACTTGGTGGCGGCACAGGGTTGAGTGATGCAGGGTTGAGTGACGCAGGGTTGAGCAATACCGGGTTGACTAATCCAGATGAGGTTGGAGATCCAGTACCCCTCGAGCCTCTGCCGCCCGAGATTGACGTATTACCCGAGATCGCTGGCGCCATGTTTTCCACCGATCGTGGTCGGCAGATTCCCGATGTGCTCGATGATGCCCTGCGGGTGGCCGCGGTAATCCCCGCAGATATTTCGTCGGTAACCGACCGCATCGAGATCACCGTCGACTCGTTGGTCTTAAGGGTGGTCGGTGGTGGCGATATTGCCTTAGGCGATGCTCGCGATCTCGATGCAAAATTCGATGCAGTGCGCGCGTTTCTTGCCCAAGTTGATCTGAGCTGTTTGGACACGTTGAATGTCCGGGCGCCCTCCGTTCCGGTGATCCGCCGCACTCCTAACTGCTGAAGTCTGGACCCTCAGATCACGTCGGCCTTGACCTCAAGCCCAACTCTGGCCACACTGTCATCACAAAACCTCTACTCGAAGTTCATGTTCAAACCTTTAAGTGCTGGTTGAGACTCTAAAAGTTAAACCCTGCACTTCAGCTCTGGGGAGCTAGACTTTCCGCCAGCGCGAATGGAGCACCAGTGACTACACCAATCAACTACCTCGCAGTGATCAAGGTCGTCGGCGTCGGCGGCGGCGGCGTGAACGCCGTCAACCGCATGATCGACGCCGGCTTGCGAGGCGTCGAGTTCGTTGCGATCAATACCGATGCTCAGGCGTTGCTGATGAGCGATGCCGAAATCAAGATCGATATTGGACGTGAGTTGACCCGCGGGCTGGGCGCCGGTAGCGACCCCGACATTGGCGCAGCTGCCGCCGAAGCCCACGAAGACGAGATCCGTACCGCCCTCGAGGGCAGCGACATGGTCTTCATCACCGCTGGCGAAGGCGGCGGTACCGGCACCGGTGCTGCGCCCGTCGTTGCCGATATTGCGAAGTCGCTCGGAGCTTTGACTATCGGTGTGGTCACCCGCCCATTCGCATTCGAAGGTCGACGCCGTTCCGTGCAGGCTGACCAGGGCATAAACAAGCTCAAGGAAAAGGTCGACACACAAATCGTGATCCCGAACGATCGCTTGTTGTCAATCTCTAGCGCAGACACATCGATCATCGAGGCGTTTCGAATCGCCGACGATGTTCTGCTGCACGGTGTGCAAGGCATCACCACGCTGATCACAACGCCAGGTTTGGTCAACACAGACTTCGCTGATGTCAAGATGATCCTCAACGATGCTGGTTCAGCACTCATGGGTGTCGGCGAGTCGTCCGGCGAGGAACGTGGCGTAGGAGCTGCGCGCAAGGCGATCTCGAGTCCGCTACTTGAATCCTCGATCGAAGGCGCCCGCGGTATCTTGCTGAACATCACCGGCAGCTCCACGCTTGGCCTGCTCGAAGTGAACGAAGCTGCTGAAATAATCCAAGGCGTCGCTCACCCCGATGCCAACATCATCTTCGGCACGGTCATCGACGAGAACATGGGTGACGCTATCCGTGTCACCGTTATCGCCGCTGGGTTCGACCGCTGGGCGGACGCTACGGCTCCCGCAGCAGCGGCAACGGCGCCTCCACAATCGGTCGCCCCGGCTGTAGCGCCTCCGGTCTACGATCCTGAAGAGATCGATGTGTTCGATGATCTCTCCGACCCGTTCGAAGAGATCCCAGCTCCGGTCGAAGCCGGTGGGGACTTCGACGACCTCGACGTTCCGTCGTTCCTCAAGTGAACCACAGCGGCCAATGACGCCGCTCATCGTACGCGAGTGCAACGGCCGAGTCGCTTGGCTAGCCCATACAACGCGAGCCGACGGTGATCTGTCACCGTCGAACGTCGCCAGCGACGAACTTCTGAAACGGCGCCGAGCACTTATCGCTCATCCGTGGCGCGCTGTCCGCCAAGTACACAGTGACCGGGTCGTCGATGTCACGCACAGCGAGCCGGTGGGCGATATCGCCGACGCGCTGATCACCGATGAATCCAACCTCGTTCTCGCGGTGCACTCAGCTGACTGTGCGCCGGTGGGCTTCATCTCTGACGGGGGAGCGGTCGCCGCTGCCCACGCTGGTTGGAAGGGGCTGGAGCTCGGCGTGCTCGAAGCTACCGTTCGTCGTATCCGTGATCTGACACCCTCGGGCGTTATCACTGCAGCGGTCGGCCCCCACATCCGGGCGGCGGAGTACGAGTTCGGTGCACAAGACCTTGAGCGGCTTCGCCGCCGCTTCGGCGACACCGTCGCCGGGACGACCTACGCTGGTCAGCCAGCGCTCGACCTGACCGCCGCGATCGCCAGCGAGCTCGACCGCCTTGGTGTGGCCGTGGAAACATGGTCGGCCAATTGCACCGCCGGTGACGGCGATATGTACTGGTCATATCGAGCTCGGCGCGAACCGGGGCGTCTTGCCCTGACGGCTTGGATCGAGGATGCAGCCAATGACTGACCTGGGTTTCGACGAAGACGAAGTGTCACGCCGGCAGACGTCGCTGGCCGAACGGCTCGACGCTGTCCAGCAACGTATGTTCGCAGTTGGCGGCGAGCATGTTTCGCTCCTTCCCGTCTCCAAAGGCCATCCTGTCGAAGCCGCTATTGCTGCCCGGCGCTTGGGTTTGCTTCAGCTGGGTGAGAATTATGCGCAAGACCTGGTAGCGAAGGCGCCGGTCGTTGCTGCCGCCGCCGGTGCTGTCGGCTGGCACTTCATTGGACAGTTGCAGAGCAACAAGGTTCGGCTGATGGTTGATCATGTGCATACATGGCAGTCCGTTGACCGGATCAAGGTCGGTCGTGAAATCGCGAAACGCGCACCTGGGTCGAGAGTGTTTGCCCAGGTGAACCTGTCGTCCGAGTCTCAAAAGGCGGGCTGCTCGTTCGATGAGATCGACGCGTTGGTGCAAGGGCTCCACGATGTTGGACTCGACGTCGCTGGACTGATGGGTGTTGGCACTGCTGCTGACGAGCGGGCGACCGCAGCTGCCTTTGGCCAGCTGCGAAGCAACGTCGACCGGCTCGGTCTCGCCGAATGCTCGATGGGGATGACGGCCGATCTCGAAGTTGCGATCCGTCAGGGATCGACGATGGTGCGGGTTGGTTCGGACTTGTTCGGGGCTCGGAAGTGACCCCTCCGCCTACTGGCCGCTCCTATTCACTAGTATCTATTGACGCTCAACCCTTAGGGCGATGAGAAATGACTATTTGGAAAACCACTATGACCTGGCTCGGGCTGGGTCCAGATGCAGAGTACGAACAGGCAGGCGATCCACAGTCGTCGGGATTCAGCGACCCTGCGCTCCGGACGGATGCTCGGCCAGCAGGCTCGGTGCCTGCGTCTAGCACTGCGGCTCAGGGTCCTGTTGGTCCTATGACCGAACACGACCACAACGACTTCAGTGCGGTCCGCTCGTTGGGCCCCATGAGTGACAGCGAGCACGGCACGAACGAATCCGGCTCCGTCGATGATGTCCGGCCTCTGACCAACACCTCGTTGCGGCCGGTCGAGGTCACGCGGGCGAGTGAACCCCC
>Ga0213868_10004832_pt1 | contig 12241 bp, 12 predicted proteins | sample PICome_9_FD_160087 | JGI IMG/M metagenome (GOLD analysis project Ga0213868, IMG submission 160087) | Coastal seawater microbial communities near Pivers Island, North Carolina, United States - PICO127 | ecosystem: Environmental > Aquatic > Marine > Coastal | place: USA: North Carolina...
GGGAGACGCTGTTGCACTGCCCTGATGATGGCAGCCCCGTAGACTCAACGACGTGTTCAATCTCCAGGGCAGCGAGATCATCGTCATCCTGCTTCTCGCCCTCGTCGTCCTTGGTCCGGAAAAACTACCCGACGCCATACGAAAGTTCTCTCAAACCTATGGCGAGCTGAAGAAAATGGGCAACGGGTTTCAGAGCGAGCTGAAGTCTGCCCTCGACGAACCAATGCGCGAGGTGCGCGAGACTGCTGATCTCGTCAAGAAGGCTGCAGATCCTGCACTCGTGGCCGAGGAGTCTGAGACTGAGGCGCGTCTGCGTTCAGAAGCGGACGCCGCAATGCTTGCCGCAACTTTAGATACTCCGGTAAGCGATGCATCGTTAACAATTTCCGACTCGGCTGCCGCAGACGAAATCACATTGGCGAACGGCCCGAAAATCAATCAAATTGCTGCGTCAATGGCTCGCGGCCCCGTCGAACAGATCCCGAGTGGCGAGGCACATGAGGCATCGGCGCCGACGACGCCACTCAGTGCGCCGCCTGATAGCAGCGCAGATTCGTTCGCCACACCTGCGTCACCCGACGAGCCGCCCGACGAACCATCAGAAGAGTCAACGTGACTGCGGACGAACAGGTGGCAGAGCCGGCCGAAGATGCGCAAACCCTCACCGAACACCTCAGTGAGCTCCGAACCAGGATCATCCGAGCGGCGTTGGCTGTGCTCATTGGAATGGTGGTCATCATTGCGTTGTATGACCAGGTGCTCGAATTCCTCAAGCAGCCATACGTTGATCTTTGCACAAGCAAGTCCGAGGAGTTCTGCGATCCGAACCTGTTCATCACCTCCCCGACTGAGGGACTCTCCACGCGTATTCGGGTAGGTATGTACGGGGGCCTCATTGTGGCGTTGCCGGTAATTCTGTGGCAAATTTGGCGGTTCGTCGTGCCAGCACTGCACGCCAAAGAAAAGAAGTACGCGATTCCGTTTGTCGTGTCCTCGATCGTGTTGTTTGCCGCAGGTGGCGCGCTCGCCTACATCACGGTTGGCAGAGCTCTCGAGTTCCTCATCGGCTGGGCTGGCGAAGATGTTGGAGAACTCTTCACGGTCAGCAGTTACATCAGTCTGATCGGGTTGATGATATTCGCCTTTGGCGTCGGCTTTCTCCTACCGGTCCTTTTCGTTTTTCTTCAGCTTGTCAACGTTGTCACCCCCCGGACACTGTTAAAGAGCTGGCGGTACGCCACGATTGGCGTCTTTATTCTCGCTGCTGTTATCACGCCGTCAGGGGACCCGGTCACCTTGATGATGTTGGCGCTCCCAATGCTCTTTCTATATTTCGTGGCGATCTTTATCGGGTTCCTCGTGTTGCGTAAGCGACCCAAAGAAGCCTGAGGATCGCCGCATGCGCTCCGATCGAGATGAGCTGACTGCTCGCTACTCCTTTCCGATCGACCGATTCCAGTACGAGGCGTTTGACGCCCTTGACGATGGCAAACACGTCGTCGTCGCGGCACCCACCGGCAGCGGTAAGACCGTAGTTGCCGAGTACGGCATTGATGTGACCGTCCGTGATGGCAAACGCGCCTTCTACACGGCGCCGGTCAAGGCATTGTCGAACCAGAAGTATCGAGACCTCATCGCACTCCACGGAGAAGACAAGGTCGGTCTACTAACGGGCGATAACTCGATCAACGGGGATGCGCCAATAGTTGTCATGACCACCGAAGTGCTGCGAAACATGATCTATGGCAGGTCACGAACGCTCGACGATTTAGGTCTCGTAGTTTTGGATGAAGTGCACTTTCTGCAGGACACGTTTCGTGGGCCGGTTTGGGAAGAGGTAATGATCCATTTACCGCACCACGTGCGCCTGGTGTGTCTTTCAGCGACGGTAAGCAACGTCGCTGAACTCGCCGAGTGGATCAGTACCGTGCGCGGCGCAACCGAAGCGATCACCGAGATGCGTCGACCGGTTGAATTAGCCAATCAATACCTTGCGAAGGACCGAACGGAGGATCGGCTGCAATTACTCCCGATATTCGTTGGGGGAGCGGTCAACCGGGATGCCGTGCAGCTTGACGAGTCGGCAATCCGGCATCCGCCGAGATCAAACGCTGGACGGAATCGCAAGGAATCGAACCGTACGGGAAAAGCTAGCGGTGCGCGTCGTCGCAAGCTGGTTCCGCCCGGACGGGTCGAGACATTGGAGTTGCTCAATGACCGCAAGATGCTGCCAGCAATTTTCTTCATCTTCAGCCGCAATCAGTGTGATGTAGCTGCAAAGTCATGTGTTGACGCTGGGGTGCGCCTGACGACCGAGGCCGAGCAAGCTGAGATCCGAGTCATCATTGATGACCGACTAGGGGCCCTCGATTCGGCTGACCTTGCTGTCTTGGGTTTCGAACAGTTTGTTCGTCAGCTCACAGCGGGAGTGGCAGCACATCACGCTGGCATGGTTCCGCCGATGAAAGAAGTCGTTGAGGCCTGCTTCATCGCAGGTCTCGTTAAGGCGGTTTTTGCAACCGAGACTCTTGCAGTTGGCATCAACATGCCAGCACGCAGTGTCGTGATCGAGAAGCTCACCAAGTTCACCGGTGAACACCACGAACAGCTCACACCAGGGGAGTACACCCAGCTCACGGGAAGAGCCGGTCGGCGAGGTATCGATGACCGGGGGAGCGCTGTGGTGCTGTGGTCACCGTGGGTACGATTTGACGACGTAGCCAAGCTTGCAGGCAGCTCGCGGTTCCACCTTCGATCAGCCTTCCGACCGACCTACAACATGGCGGCGAATCTGATTCGCACCTACGAGAGCGAGCGAGCCCACGACCTTCTTAATCTCTCCTTTGCTCAGTACCAGGCGGATCGAGACATCGTGAAGATGCAGGCGCGGCTCGAGCGTCGTCGGCACGCTTTGGCCGAACTTCAAGCAGAGGCGACGAGTCCGTTGGGTGACATCGATGAATATCGCACGCTACGCAATGCTGAGCGCGAGGCGCGCCGATTTGGCCGTGTCGAACGTGTCGAAGAGATCGAAGCCGCTTTGAAACGGCTGTCACCGGGTGCGGTCATCTATTTGGTGAAAGGCAAGCACCGTGGTCCCGTCGTGGTGATGACCACTGCGAGTCGGAAGGACGGTGCGCGCCTTCGAGTGGTCAACAAAGGCGGAGTTTCCCTACAAGCCACCGCCGAAGACTTCGATGCGGTTCCTGCTGCACTCGGTTCGGTCAAGATGCCATCAAATTTTGCGCCGAATCGGAAAGAATTTCGCCAGGAGGTTTCGTATCGGCTTCGCAAGACGAGTCTTACTCAACCCCAGAACACCTCGAATCGTCGAGGTCGCCACGACAACATTCAGGCCGATTTGCACCCAGTTGCCCAGGACCCAAAGTTGAAACAGCGGATGCAGGCTGCTGGACAAGCCGCACGACTCGCCCGTGAGGTCACCGAGATCGAGGAACGTGTCCGCGGTAAGACGCAGACGCTTGCACGCGATTTCGACCGGATTCTCGGCGTGCTCGAAGCCCTCGGTTACGTTGATGTCGCTGGTTGGGGCCTGACGTCTCATGGTGAGCTGTTGGCGAGAATTTTTCACGAATCTGATCTGTTCGTTGCGGAAGTTGTTCGTGCCGGCCTACTCGACGGTCTCAGCGCGGCGGATCTTGCTTCCCTTGTCTCGACGCTTGTGTACGAACATCGCAGTCCCGAACCGCCACCTCGGCCGTGGTTCAGCAACAACGAGATCCGTGGACGCTGGCAGCGAATTGCCGCGATCAGTGAAGATCTGGCAGCGCATGAGCGCTCTGCGGGAGTTAACGAGCATCGGGGTCCCGACCCAACTTTTGCGGCAATTGCCTATGCCTGGGTAGCTGGTGAGGGATTCGCTGAGGTGGTCGACGCCGATGAATTGACCGGCGGGGACTTTGTTCGAACGACCCGCCAGCTGGTTGACCTACTCCGCCAGCTGGCGATAGTCGCTCCGTCGGAAGCGACTCGGCGAGCCGCTAGTCAAGCGGCTGAGGCTGCGTTCCGAGGTGTTGTTTCCGATAGTGCTGCGCCGACTACGCCGCAGGCTGAACCGGTATGACCATCGAACCAGGTGAGCCGTGGGGTGCCACCGTCGACCGACCCGACAAGCTTCGGTATCTCGTCGGTGATGCGGTAATTACTAGTGCGCTCCGTGATGGTTCCGCCCGTCCGGTGGCGGTTGCTGGCGGTGATCTGCATCGGACCATCGGTGGCCGCAACCCTGTGGGGCGAGAGAAGGTCCTAAAACTGCCGATTGATCTCTTGCGGGTGACGCTTGACGATGGCGAGCCCCAACACGCCTGCGCGCACGTGTTGATCCAATTGCCGACTGTTAGAGGCGGATGGTGGCGTGGGCCAGTGATCATGATCATGAACGCCGAATTCATCGGCGACTGGCATGTGGTTGCCCGCGGTCATCCAAACGATGGCCGCGCTGAAAGCTGTGAGTGGAATGCCGACTTTGGAGCAAGGCAGCGGTGGGAAGCCCGCCGCCGACTTCCAGGAAATCAGCATGTTCCTCACCCTCAGATCGAGACTCGGTCCTTTAGAAAGCGAACATGGGAGTTCGATCGTGCAATGCAGATCAGCATTGACGGTACTCGAGCAGCGTCAGCGAGGCGGGTCGAGATCATCGTCAAGCCGGATGCTGCGACGATTTACGCTTGAGCGTAAACCTGGCGACTGAAACCACGAGACCAGGGTTCAGACCAAAAGCGACGGCCTGCGAGCCGTTTCTTGCGGGCCGTCAGGATTCGACATGGCGGCACCGCCGGGTGCGTTGTTGCCGGACGTCAGCATGGTGGTAAGCCGAAATGCATCTGCGTCAGGCATTTAATAAATCCGCTGCGGCTAGGGCGCAGGCCGATCAACATCGTGAGGGGGAAGGCTGACGTGAGAGAGGCAAGTCGGCAGCTCCAACGAGCAGAGAAGTCGGGAAACAAGTGGCTGTCGTCATCGTTCAACAGGACGATGACGACAGCCACTTTGACGGGTAGAGCAATCGCTCTGAGTTCGGGACCGGTTCCGACGATGCTGGCGGCAGTAACCGACACCATGAGAATGGCTTTGGATCACCTCAAGACCACAGTGATGGCAGGCAGAGCGGTTGCAATGACTGGGATTGTTGCGGTCTCCATACGCAAACAGTATGACCTCAAGTTGAATCCCCGTCTGAGGGCTTAGTCGGTCGTAGAGTACAGATCCGTGGTCGTCTACGTCCCAGAGTCTTTCACGCCAAGCGAGTCTGACATCCTCCGTCGCTACTTCACCAACCTTGATGGGCCGGTGTTCGCGCTTGTCAACTTGCCCGAGGTTGTGAAAGGCGCGTTGTTTGCGCGCTATAGCCGGAGCCCGAAATCATTGCGCCGACTATTCCTTGACGAGTTTGTCGGTGATCTTGACATCTCGGGCGACCTTTCTGTTGATGCCACTGTCGGGCTCGATCGCGCCGAAGAGCTGTACGAACGAGTGTTTTTCGACTACGGCGATGATTCAGTCGCACAGCTCGGAGGAGTCCACCTTGCCTGTGAGCAGGCATCGAATATTCTCACCAAGGTGCTCGAGTGGGGCCGTTTGATGAGCTACCTCGAGCAAAGCACTCGTTACATAGCATATGACTCTCGCCTTGGAGGCCGTTATCGCTACTACCGCGATCCGGCCGTGCTTGCTGGCCCACTTGGTACTCGATATGTGGGTGACCTTGACCGTATCTTCGACGCATACAGTCACTCCGCCGATTTGGTTACTGAGCACGTCCGCAATTCGGTCGATCGCGGCGACAGCAGCGAGTTTGTTTACCGAACAGCGACGAAGGCCAAGGCGCTTGATGCCGTGCGCGGTATCTTGCCAGCCGCAGCAACCTCGAACGTCGGAATCTACGGCACAGGTCAAGCCTTTGAGGCGCTTCTGCTGCGGATGCGAGCGAGCGAGCTGCCAGAGGCACGCGATTACGCCGACCTAATGCTTCACGAACTGCGCAAGGTAATTCCGAGTTTTCTACGACGGATAGATCTCCCTGAACGTGGCGGTCGCTGGAGCGAATACCTAGCGTCGACTCGCGCAGATACGTCGGCGATCGTCAAAGAGCTCTTCGGCGCGTCTCCGGTTGAGGTCGCTCCAGAAGTTGAACTTGTCGACTTCGATCCCGAGGCTGAGGAAAAAATCCTAGCTGCGATCTGTTACTCCCACTCGTCACTTCCCGAGCACCAACTCATTGAAAAGGTCCGTCACCTCGGTATCGATGAGAAGGTCTCGCTGATGCGTGCGTACGTTGGCGAACGCGACAACCGTCGGCACAAGCCAGGTCGAGCGTTTGAGCGCAGCTTCTACCGATTCGATGTACTCAGCGACTACGGGGCGTTCCGCGACATGCAACGCCATCGCATGCTCACAATTGAATGGCAGCGACTCACTCCCAACCACGGCTACACGCGACCTGAACTGGTTGACGAGGCTGGCGTTGGAGAGCAGTTCGACGAAGCGATGCACCGGTCCGCCGGACTGTATGACGCATTGAACAAGGACTTCTCTGAGCAGGCTCCCTACGCCGTTTCGATGGCCTATCGCATGCGCTACGCGATGCAATTTAATGCTCGTGAGGCAATTCACATGCTTGAATTGCGGTCGTCGCCGCAAGGCCACCCGTCGTACCGTCGTGTAGCGCTCGAGATGCACCGCCTGATCAGCGAAAAAGCTGGCCACCATGCAATCTCGGCCGCAATGAACCATATGACGAATGAAGCCCCCGAGTTGGAGCGACTGGAGGCGGAGCGTCGCGCTGAGGCCCGCCGAGACGCTGCGGAAACGTGAAAGATGCGACTGTGACTGGTGTCACAAGTTTGTTACCTAACCTCTGGTCATCAGTAAGCGTATGCTCCGCCCGCAACGGTCCTCGCAAGAGCGAGGTCAATCCAAACGAGTGCGAACGGCGACAACGGTAAAATGGCTGAAGACGAAATCAACGAAGAAGAAGTCGAGCATGAAGCAGAGGATGTCGACGTCGACGACCTCGATGACGATGACGACGGCGCAGCCCCCGATGACGACGACGACGACGTTGTGGTTGATGACGACGACGAGGTCGAAAACGAAGCCCCGAAGACGCGGCGTAAATCTACTGATGATGATGACGATGATGATGAGCTACTCGATGATGACGTCGAAGAGGATCTTGACAAAATTCTGAAAGATCGTCTCGTGGTAGCGGACGAAGAGGAAGAAGAAGAGGCGGACGAGCCGGAGCCAAAAGGTGAAGGTGACGAGCGGCTTCAGCCGAAGCAGCAGAACGAGCAGCTCTGCAGTTCTTGTTTCCTTCTCGTCAAGACATCTGCTCCCAATTGCCCCGTCGGCGACGACGACTGCCCGATCTTTTCTTGAGCGCTGGTCTCGATGGCGTCGCCAGCTTCAACGCCCCTGGAGCGGGCGATTGCTGTTGCGGTCTTTGCCCCGATCGGTTTCGGAGCACAGTTGGCCGACGATTTTCCAGGAACCGTGACCAAGGCGCGCCAGCAAATCGCATTCGCGCGGTTTATCGGAAAGATGGCCGTTGATCAGGGCGCTATCGAGCTGCGTCGACGGCTCACACCGCCTGCGGCTCGCTCAGATTCGGACCGCTCACGCGCACCTCAGCCAGATGAGGCAAACAACGAAGCCGCAGAAGAAGGCACGGTAAAATTGGCTCTGGGACTCGCTGAATTGGCGCTGCCCGACTATGACCAACTTCCGGCCTCGCAGATCGTGAGCAAGTTGTCTGGGCTCACTCTTAGCGAACTCAATGCTCTTGAGGCTTATGAAACAGCACATCGACAACGGCGCACCGTGTTGGGAAGAATTCGGCAATTAAAGGAGGTCTAACGTGCTCGATCCAACGGTGCGCCGCGCAGCAGCCAATGATGCTGCTGACATTGAACTGCTCGAACGTGAGGCTCGCGGTGCCCTAATTGGTCAGCGCGGTGGCGAGCGCTGGTTAATCGAACATCCAGAAGTTGGTGAAGCGTGGACAGAACGTTTTTTGACCGCCGACGTTTGGGTGGCGCACATTGAGAGAGTTGTTGTGGGCTACCTTGTCGCAGTGCTCGGGTCAGACCGCATTGTGCGCGTCGAGCAGGTCTGGGTGACGCCTGAGGCGCGCGAACTGGGTTTCGGCGACGGAATGCTTACCGCAGCCATCGCGGGCGCAGTCGAGCACGGCGCCGAGGCAGTCGAGGGGCAAGCGCTTCCAGGGGATCGCCACACTAAGAACCTCTACGAGCGTGCCGGAATTGTTGCACGTTTGATCACCACGTATAAACGACTTTGAACTAGCGGCCCTGCCAGTTCGGTGGACGCTTCTCGATGAATGCGCTCAACCCTTCCTTGAGATCCTCTGATGACATCACTTTGCGCATCGCATCGTTGGTCATTTTCTTAAGCGTTTCATCGTCTTCGTAAGCGGCTGCCAGTACGACGCGTCGGCTCTCCCAAACCGCCATCGGGGCAGACTGGCTGATTCGTTCGGCAAGTTTGAGCGCTTCGGCCAGAGCATCGCCGGGTGCTACCAGTCTTGAAACGAGGCCGAGACTGAACGCCCGCTCGGCTGGAATGGGCTCTCCTGTCAGAATGGCCTCCATGGCAGCGGCTTGGCCGATGGAGCGTGGGAGTCGAAAGAGGCCACCTGCTCCGGCGACGAGATTGCGCTTGACTTCTGCGAGGCCGAATGCAGATTGAGTGCTCGCAACCACGAGGTCTGCGGCAAGCACGATTTCACATCCGCCGGCCGTCGCAAGGCCATCGACGGCAACGATCACTGGTTTGCGGCGTTCGCGATAAACAAAGCCGGCAAAGCCGCCTCGTTCTGTGCTGAGGCGCGCAGCCTCGCCGGAGTTGATGGCTTTGAGATCTGCGCCAGCGCAGAAAACTGGACGAGACTGCCCCTCAGTGTTGGCCTGGATAATTCCCGCCCGCATCGCATCGTCAGCTTCAAGCTGGTCGATGGCGGATTCGAGTCCCTCGGCAACGTCTCCATTAACGGCGTTTCGAGCTTCGGGGCGGTTCAGGGTTATGACCGCAATGTGGCCTTTGGCTTCGTAAGTGACGATGTCAGACATGGCCTAACACCGTATGCCGATTGAGCTGCTGAGAGCCAGCCGGCCGTCGTCAGCTGTCGGCGTCGTTCGATGCCTGCGGGTCAGGGGCGTCAGCTGGGATCTGTGCATCTGAAGCCCCTGAAGAATCTGCGACGGTTGAATCGGCGGATGGGATTTCTACATCGGTGGCAGAGTTGTCGGCTGCACCGGACTCGGCAGATGCGGCAGTTTCCTCTTCTGCTTGCGCTTTTGCTGCTGTGGCCTCTTCGGCGGCAGCTGCCGCAGCCTGTTCGGCTTCCTCTTTGGCCTTCATTACGGTGGCGATGTCGCGCATTCCCTTGGGCCGGTCCTTGGGAGGCCGTGAGCCGCGGTCGTTGCGGCCATCGCTCCCGCCTTTGTCGTTACGCGCTCCGCTCTGTCGCTTGTCGCCGCCTTCGCGTTTGTCGCTTGAACGTTTATCGTCACGGGCCTTCTTCTGATCTTTGCGGCCGGTTGGACGAAGAGGCTTGGGTCGTTTTGCGTCTTTTGGTATGTCAACGCCGACCAATGACGCAATCTGGGGGAGTAGTGGGCCGAGGCGCAGTACTGTCTTTTTCAGGTCATCAGTGATTGTGGTGGGTGGAACGGTTGGCGTAACGAGCGCCCGGACCGGGGAGAATGCCGCTGCTTCGAGCACGGCCGACCATCGGTCACCGGAGTCTTCCGGAAGCAGTGAGGCGGTCGCTGCCTCTCCGAGTCTTTTGGCGAGCTGGGGCGGGAACATGACACCGGCCTTCGGTGGCTGCGATGAGAGACGGAGCGCCCGGATCACGCGACCAACAGCTAGCGCAGCGTCGACATCTTCTAGCCAGTGCGACATTTCTTCGGTCTGCTTGGTGACCAGAGAGGCTTTTAGTTCATCTGCGATTGCCCTGGTCGACTCGTCACGAGCAACCATCGGGTCATCACTTGCCGCCACCACGCTACGCAGGTCGCGTAGATCAAGGTGCTGCATCTGCCGCTGAGCCGCCTCGGCTCGATCGAGCCAGTCGGCAACACGCAACTTGGGGAGCATCTCCTCGGCCATCTTGGTGATAGCTGCCTCAGGCATTTCAGGCTTGCCATCAGCCTTCAGCTTGACATTTTCTTCCTTGACACGGTTGCGTACGGCGGACATGCCCTGAAGCGCAAGCTCGGCAATGGGTCGTTGCTCTTCGGGGACGGCAGCAAGAACCTCTTGAGTGCGTGCTTTGCCGGGGCGCAGACGCTTCGGCTTGGGACGCTGCGGGACCTCGGGTGGCGCTTCGGACCGTTGGCGCTTCGGACGCTCGGTCCGCTCGCGTTTGTCGCTGTCGCGGTCACGCGTTGTGGCGCCGTCGCTGCGACGCTTGCGTGAGTCGCGGCCTTTCCCGCCGCTGTCGCGGTCACCGCGCCCGCGCTTGGCGCGAGTTTCGATTACTGCCTCAAAGGGTTTGTCGTCAGGAATGAATTCGAGCAGATCCGTGCGAGCGGCCTTCTCTCGGCCCTTCACGACAGAGAGAATTTCTATGCCGTCAAGCATCTGCTCGGCTTCGACTTTGAGTTCGTCCCCAACTTGTGCCCCATCGGGCAAGATCGACGCTTCGACCGTGCCCTTTGGTTGGAGGGCTCCGGCTTTGCGCCATGTCCAGGAACCGTCCGAGAGCGCGCTCGTCAGTTCAATGTCAATCCTGCGGGGCATAGACCCCCTAACGTATCGGGTCGAACTTCCCGATTCGCGTTCAGAACTTCGCCGGGTCTGCCGGATGTGCGTAACGTGCGGCGATGCCCATCTACGCCCTTGGAGATCTCGAACCCACGATCAGTAGCGAGGCGTGGGTTCATCCTGACGCAGTCATCATCGGTGATGTGCGAATCGGCTCGCAATCATCGATTTGGCCGTGCTCTGTTTTGCGTGGCGATGGTGGCCATATTGAGATCGGCACCGGCACGTCGGTTCAAGACACCTCTGTTCTGCACACGACGCCGCTATGGCCAACGGTTGTCGGCGATAACTGTGTTTTGGGGCACGGTATTCATCTGGAAGGCTGCACGCTTGAGGACGATGTCTTGATTGGAAATCACGCGCAGGTACTCCACCGCGCCGTGATTAAGTCAGGTTCGATCGTTGCGGCGAACTCCGTTGTGCTCCAAGATATCGAAGTGCCATCCGGAGCCATGGCGGCCGGGTCACCGGCGCAAATCAAACCGGATCGGGCTCGGATTGAGGACATCAAGATGGCATCGACCGCGTACCGCGAACGCATTGAGATGTACCGCACTGAGATGCGTCGCCTCGATTGACGGTCAAGCTGTGACCGCAAGCAACAAGACCTTCCATGTGACCGTTCCGATAACTGAGCAAGACATCGCCGCAGACCGGCTTTGGCAAATGGGTGTCGAGGCGGTTGGTCTGAGCGATGAGGTCAGAGGAATGATTGAGCTCTGGACGTCGGTGGGAAGCACCGACGCGGCTATCGAGCGAGCCGTTGCGATGCTCGAACCACATTGGACATGGCGCGTGGCCGACGTCGTCGTGCCTGATGAAACCTGGCGCGATCATGTCGCCCCCACTTGGTACCGGACGACTGGGGTCGTGGTGCCGGCTTGGAAGCTCAACGAGGTAGACGTGGGAGCGGCCGCAGACGTCACTTTGATCGAGCCGGCAAGTTCGTTTGGGCTTGGCGATCACCAGACGACGAAGCTCACATTGCGGCTGCTGTCGGAGTACCTCGATGTTGCGGAACCAGCCACGTTGCTCGATGTTGGTTGCGGCTCGGGCGTCCTGGGCGTGCTGGCAGCTCAGCGTGGCGTCAAAAATATCCGCTCGACCGATATCTCTTCGGGTGCAGTGGAGGCGACCAACGCCAATGCCGCCCTCAACGGTGTCTCCAGTCAGATTAATGTCGACATGGCGATGCTCGACTCCATCGACGGCCCGTTCGACGTCGTCGTGGCCAATATATTGGCTCCCGTACTTATTGACCTTGCCCCAGATCTCCGGCGGCTCACCGCTGCGGATGGCACGTTAATCATCAGCGGAGTCTTGGTAGAAAATCACCAGCATGTGCTCGATGCACTCGGGCCGCTTGTCGTGAGTGACATTGCCACGGAAGATGGTTGGGCAGCAATCTCGCTCAAGAGTTAAGTTCGCT
>Ga0213868_10004837_pt1 | contig 12229 bp, 10 predicted proteins | sample PICome_9_FD_160087 | JGI IMG/M metagenome (GOLD analysis project Ga0213868, IMG submission 160087) | Coastal seawater microbial communities near Pivers Island, North Carolina, United States - PICO127 | ecosystem: Environmental > Aquatic > Marine > Coastal | place: USA: North Carolina...
ATGTGTTTTAAGCGCCAAAAACCTCGTCCTTGTCGGCGTCATTAGTACTCTCGTCATCATCAGTATTATTATTATTATTATCACGTGTGTGTGTGTGTGTGTGTGTGTGTGTGTGTGTGTGTGTGTTATCTGAGAAGATTATCTGAATAATAAATAATGTGAGTTGTGACGTCTTCACTTTATTATTTTTCTTCTAACATTGTGTAGAAGAGAAGAAAACAGCGACGACGAGAGAGGAATAAGTGTTTAACACGGGAGTATAAGTAGTATCCTCGTTAAGAAGAAGAAGAAGGAATAATAATAATAAAACTAAAATGCCGTACGCGCAACTGGTGATTGGCCCAGCCGGCTCGGGGAAGTCCACGTACGTGGAAACGATTTTCCAACACTGTTCGGCGTTAGGCCAACGCAGACATTGCATCAATTTGGACCCGGCTGCGGACCAATTTAACTACCCGGTGACGGCGGATGTGAAAGATTTAATCACCGTCGATGACGTGATGGATGAGTTGGATTTAGGACCAAACGGTGGTTTAATGTATTGCATGGAGTATTTAGAGGATAATTTGGACGATTGGTTATCCGAGGCGTTAGAAGGGTTCGGGGAAGACGACTGCGTGATTTTCGACTGTCCAGGACAGATTGAGTTGTATTCGCACCACACGTGTTTTAGGACGTTCGTGGATAAGTTGAGAGATTGGGGGTGGCAAACCGTCGCGGTGTATATATTAGATTCGACATTTATCACGGACGGGGCGAAGTTTATCGCTGGGTGTTTGCAAGCGCAGTCGGCGATGATGCTGTTAGAGTTGCCGCACGTCAACGTTTTGTCGAAAGCGGATTTGTTGGAGGATCAAAGCGTTTTAGAGCCGTATCTGTGGCCAGATCACAGTCGATTAGCGGAGGAGTTAAACGAGAGCATGCCGAGCGAGTATAGAAAGCTGAACACTATGTTAGCGCAATTGATGGATGATTATTCGTTGATTGCGTTTGCAAAATTGGACATCAGCGACGAGGAGTGCGTGGCGGACGTGTTGTATCGCGTAGATAACGCGATTCAGTTCGGGGAAGACGCGGACGTGAAAACGAGCAGAGATTTAGAATTGGGGGACGAGCAAAGTGGGCAGTTACCGGAAGGGTACTACGATTAGATGAATGTGTTTAGACAGCTGCGAGTGCGCGTAATAACTAATATTTTTTACAAGCAAAACTACTTCAATTGCCGCCGTGGTATCGCCGCGAGAGTTGGTTTCTGTATTTCAAAAACTCAACATCGCCGTTTCGTTCTTCTTGTTCAGCCATACCTAAACCACGTTTCGAACCTCGACTGGCGTTGAACTTTTCCTCCATTTCCTCCGCGCTTTCATTCGTTCCACCTCTTCTTACGCGGTGCCTTCGGATTTCCCGCAACTCTTCGATGTCTTCCTCGTTTTCGTTGGCGTTTCGATACAAAAACTTGTTGTTGCTGTTGTCGCTATCACCATATTTATTCGTCGTTGCGCGATCCAACTCGTATTCAAACAATTCCATTCGTTTTTCGAAATACTTTTCCACTATTTTTGATTTCTTTTGCATCATCTCTTCGTTCACGTTCTTCGGCGCGGTTAACAGGTCGATGGCGTTGTACGTACCGTTTTGAAATCCAGCGTTGGCTATGCGAGTATTTTGCGGGATGTTTCCGACGATATTATCGAACAAAGTAGTGTCTTCAACGTATTCTAATTTTGTTTCTTTTTCTGCCATCATAAGTTTCTGCGCTCTCAGCTTTGCCTCTTCAATCTGCTCTTGGATTTTATCTGTCGTAGTGGTTGTTACCCGTGGTTGCACGACTTTTACACTTTTACTAGGTATTCCCATTTTACTCTCTAACAATAGCTTGTACATCCTATATTCGTTAGAATTGAGATCGTCGAGCCACCAAAACATATCCAATGACTTCTGTCTCGTCAGCTGTTCAAACTCTGCGCCGTTCTTCGCGACGTATTCGCTCAACTTTTCGATATGGTGTTGCGTTTCCAACGGAATTTTAATCGATGTGAAATTTTGTTGTTGTTGATGAAATTGTTGTTGGTGTTGTTGTTGTTGATAATAATAAGATGCCGAAGCAGATGATGCTAAAAGAAGAGGAGGAGGAGGAGGAGGAGGAGAAAGTGATGGTGGTGGTGGTACTCTTTGTACCACTCTCTTCCCCACCGTGCCGCCGCCGACGCCGTTGTTCCTGTTCTCCATGTGTGTTATTAATATGAAGAAAGTTTGTTGAAACAGTTGCAACTTCATAAATTGACGCGAAGATATCTAAGCACGAGATACGATCACACACATGCGCGGCGGCCTTGTATCGTCGTCGTCGTCGTTAGTACTCTCGAGAAGCAACAGCAACAACACCATCAACACGATACACCGACTAAAAAGAGCATCAACCGCACAGAGAGCAACGAAGACAAAGAAGAAAAACGTCATCATGGCAGGTCCTCCGTTACCGTCCAAATCCATCGCGCACATTTACAAAGGCGTTCCATGCTTTGGGGAACCGACGACTTTATCGTTTTGGATCGATTACGCGTGCCCATTCAGCGCGAGATTGTTCAAACGCATGTACGAGGACGTCATGCCTCATTACGCCGGCTTGAACATCCGCTTTGAGTTCTATCATCAAGTGCAGCCTTGGCATGTCGCGTCTGGCATCATGCACGAGACGTCGTTAGCTGTGGCGGAAGTGTGCGGCGAAGAGGCGTTTTGGCAATTTTCGAAGGAGTTGTTCGAGAAGCGAGAGAGTTTTACGGATATTTACACGTTCGACGCGACGAGGCACGAATTGACGGAAGATATCTTGAACCAGTGCTTACTCGGTCAAAGCGAAGAGGATTTCGAGAAGGTCAGAAAGTACGCCAGACTGAATAAAGAGACGGAAGATAAAAACGGTGGAACTTTAGTCACGCAACAAATGAAATTCCACATCAAGTTGGGAAGACAGTTGGGCATTCACGTGTCGCCGACGTGTTGTTTGAACGGCTTAGTCTGCGATACGAGTTCGTCGTGGACTTTAAAAGAATGGAAAGCATTTTTGGATCCGTACGTGAGGAATACCCCATAGCAATAATACAATACCTAGGTAAGCACCAGCATTATCATTCACTGTTCCGAGTCCTCGCTTTCCTCCTTTCTCGATTCCTCCAAAGCGTCTTCCAACGAAATGTCAAAATACCTATTCTTCAACTTTTTAAACCCGAGCAAGGTCAATCCAACCCCGTTGGCAGCGTACACGAACGTCGCCAAATACACCAAACCTTCCACGATCGTTCGAACTGTTATAGAAATCTGTCTCGCGGTATACGATTCCGGCAAACTCGAGTTATCGAACCCGGTGGATATTTTACTCGCGAAGATGTACAAACCCGCAGATATCGCGATCCCGGTGATACCGCCCGTAAACGCTTGACTCGCGTTTAATTTTTTATCCTTCAATTTCCTCTCCTCTTCTCGTTCCTTTAACTCCTCCGGACTCAACTGATTCGCCACTCGAAACGTTTGAGCGCGTTTCCCTCTCTTTTTAACCACTCTCCAAAAATACCATCCACAAAACGCGGTGAAGAGAAACCCGAACAGATTTTGCAACGGCGTCGCCTCTTCTGTTGGGACGCCCATTTGCCAGTCTGGGTTCGCGTACACGTCCGCGTACGCTTCGTTACACGCGGATTGAAAATACGAAAACGAGCTCAATGAAACGACGCTCAGTTTTGAGAGAAGAAGAGTATTACTATTCTCATCATCGTCTGAATCGTCGTCGTCGAAAGCGGCGAAATCATCTTCTTTATCATCATCCAATAATTCTGTTTTGCTGCTCTTCATTTCTATTCTTCTACTACTCCTACTCCTACTACTAATCCTCACAGCATTGCTACGTATTCTCCCGGGTCTTCTTCTTCCATCAAAACTACAAACGGTCGTCGGCGTCGTCGTCGTTTTGCTCGTCGCTCTTCTCATCATCGACGACGATGACGAGGACACAAGAAAACTCGCACTCGCTCTCATCTCTCTTTTTGTTCTTTTTCTTCTTCTTTTGAGGAGGATGGAGGAAAAGTTGGTTTTTTTTAGAGGAAGGAATTTTCAGTCAGCTTTCTCAATTTATTTCACACAACACTTTATATACAAAGAGTCGTCGTACACACACACGATCAAATAAATCTGCGCTTTCGCGTTTGAAAGTCTGTTCCCTTTTCTTCTCCTCGTCGTCGCGTTTTAAAGCGAGCTAAAGAGAATCACAGTATCATCACAATTTCATCAGCATCAGAAAAGCAGCAATATCATCTCATGTCGAGAGGAGGAGGAGGAGGCAACAACAACAACAACAACACAATCTTCGTCGGGAACCTCCCACTCGACATTCGCGAACGAGAGTTGGACGATTTGTTTTATAAATACGGACGCATAGTGCACATTAAACTGCCGAGATGTAACCACCCGCCGGCGTTTGCGTTTATCGAGTTTGAAGATAAACGAGACGCGGAGGACGCGCAGTATTATCGAGACGGGTACGAATTCGATGGGAATCGATGGAGAGTGGAGAGTAGTAAAGGGTCGTCTGGTGGTGGTGGCTTTGGTGGCACGAGAGATGACCGGGGAGGAGGAGAAAGAGGAGGAAGAGGAGGAGGCCGGTTCGGCGGCAGCGCAGACGAGAGAGGAGGAGGAAGAGGAGGAAGAGGGTCGTTCGAACGCCCGAGACGGACGGAGTTTTGCGTCGTGGTGAGAAATTTACCACCTCGCGCGAGCTGGCAAGACTTGAAAGACTTCTTTAGAAGAAGCGGGAAAGTGACGTACGCGAATGCGTTCATCGATTCAAACACGGGAGAGCAAATCGGCGAGGTAGATTTCGAATATTTAACCGATGCCGAGAACGCGTGCGACGATTGCGACGGGATTGAATTTGAAAATAGATTTGGCGTTTCGAAGATCCAGTGCGATTTGAAGAGTTTTAAGAAAGAAGGAGGAGGTGGGAAAAGAAGGTATTCGAACGACGAAGACGATTATAGAAACAACAACAACATTAACAGCAAAAAGGAGAGTAGCGGTAAGAAACGAGGTCGCTCGCGATCGAGAAGTTTATCCCGCTCTCGGTCTCTCTCACCTGAAGAAAAAAGGCGCAGAAGCGATACTCATCGTCGCGGTAGGAGTCGCAGCCGCAGTCCTCAGCCTCCCCTTCCTCCTCCTCGCGGCGGCGGCGGGAGAGAGAGAGACGACGACTATAAAAAAAAGAGTAGCCGAGGTCGCTCGTATTCTCGATCTCGTTCGCCGTCTCCTCCTCCCCAAAAAGGCAGAGGTGGTTTTCGATCGTCGCCTAGAGATGTAGATTAAAATACATACGTATGCGCACAGTTATAAAGTCAATCATCATTCGTTTCTTTCTATTTTTTCATGCATAAAAATGATGAATGAATTCTTCAAAAACCATCCATCATGTTGCGGGGCAACACCCACAGTCGTGGAACGTTGTTCCCCGGCGTCGGAGCGACTGGTGGTGGTGGTGGTGGTAAATCAATCAGAATCAAACAACAACAAAGATACAAAAAATGGATCAAAAAACGACGCGTTCGTGTTATACTCCTTCTCGTGGTCCTTCTCAGCGCGTGTTCGTTCTTCTTGAACAACGCGTTCCATGGAATCTTAAATCGACAAAACGACGAGAACGAGAAATCGATGAGAAAAGTAAACTCGCACTACGCGAAAGTCGATCGACACTCTCGCCGAGAGAGGAAACAAATGCAAAGAGAGGATCATTTGAGCAAGATTTTCGGGTTAATCATCGAAGAGGACGACCTCGAGAATAACAAAGACTCCTCGTCGTCGTCGTCGTTAAAAGCCGACTTTCGTGGTGGTGGTTTTGAACAACAACAACGAAAAAGTCTGAGCCAGTTGGCTTTTGGACAATATCAGATGCAACAAAAGCGACTGTTCCCGGGCGAAGGGATTAAAGTTTTCCGAGAACGGATTTTCGATCCTCTTCTGCACGGATTAGAATACGCGCACATGGGCACCATAATCGCAAACTCGGGTGAAAACGGGAAAGGAATTTCAGTCGCGTTTCAAACCGCGCCGGATATCGAGGGCGGGTTCGACCAAACCGTGCGAGTGATGACGAAAAAGAACGGGAAGACGACGAAGAGTACGTTTGTCGTGTATAACGAGACGGAGGACGGTGGTCTTGGTAGTAGCAGTGGTAGTAATAGTAGTAGTAATAGAAGAAAATTAGCGGATACTGCGTGGGTTTTAGAGAAGCCTTTACCGGCACCGGCGGTTGGTGAGAAAAGCGCGGCGACGAAAATTGGAGGAGAAACTTTACAACCGAGGACGTATTCGAACGGATTATGGGCGCCGGTGTTACATCGAGACGAGAAAACAAAAACGGAGTATCTCTTTTACGCGGAGACGCCGCCGAGATGTTTGCGACCGAGAATCTTAGCGCAAGAGTTTCCAATCGTGCGAAAGGCGATACCGAAGAGATGGATTATTGGTGGTGATATCAAAGTGCGAACGAGAAGTTTCGCCGACGGCTCCGGGACAGAGGATGAAAACGGAAACGATGATGGAGTGGGGGATTTGAAAGAATGGAGCAAAGCGAAAACGGTATATCGCATGACCACGGATAACGTCGCCATTCCGAAAGTAATCGCGAATAAATTGACGGTTGTTACATTAGATAACGCCGAAGAAGTTTGGCTCTTACCGTTCTGGCGACAGAGAAGTCCACACACGTGTTCCACGGCGAGAGGTGTTCGCAACGCGGCGGGCGTTTTGCGATCGACCGATAAAGGTGAAACGTGGAAAGCAAACGGTGCGATTCAGTTTCAAACTGGTGCAAAAGGCCGATGGGTTATTGAAGGTTCTATATTTGAAAGCGGCGAAAATCATCATTTGACTATGCTCATGCGTTCGACCGAAGGCGTCGCGTTTAAATCCATCAGTAGTGATTTGGGTGTCACGTGGTCAGCGCCGTTGCCTTCAGCGCTCGTCAATCCAGACTCTAAATTAAACACGATTGTCAATCGGAAAACGAAACGGCTCTACGTCGCGTTTAACGACGAAACCATTGCAATGACTGCGAGCGAGGGTGGTGCGGATGCCATCAAAGGCACTTCGGAGGATAAAGAGCAAACGGCGGGCGGTAAGAAACGCGACGAATTGGTCATCGCGCACTCTGACGACGACGGCGAAAATCTTTACATATTCGCGCGAATCGACGAAGGTGTCACACCTCCTGGTGTGATGATCCACTATCCAACCATGGCGTTTTACGACGATCAAGAGTTATTCGTGACGTACTCCATATCGTATAACAACGCGACCAATTTCGTGGAAAAGCCAAGACGCGACGGCATTTGGTTAGCGCGCATGACGCCGCCAAAAACTATCGACGAAACGAAACCGAGACGTAGTTTGAAAACGATATTATTAGATAATGGTGTTGGTAGTAGTAGCAATAGTGCTTTGTAGTAGTGGACAGTATTAGATCTAATAAAACTATTAATAACTAACGCTCCTCTCTCTCACTTATCCTTCTTCTCCAACGACTGCTCGTACTCGGCGACTAACTGCTCGACCATGTTCAAGTACGAAGTCTCCGCGAAGACCCCGTCCGTATACACGTACTCCGCGACGTTCACTACTTTCGTCACTCTTCCTCTCGTGGTTGGTAAAATCACCACCCCGTCTTTCGTCTTCACTTTCTTTTCTTTGTCCATCTTCTTCGCCACTCCGTTTGACAACAGTTCCCGCGAGACGAGCTCTAACGTCAAGTTTTGCGAGAACCGCATGTGGTGTATTCTCGCGCACACTTTGTGCCCTATTAACGCTGCGTTCGTGCTAATGCTAGTCTTTTTCTTCCCATCCTTCTCATCCTCTTCTTGTTTCTCTTCCTCTTCGTCGTCCTCTTCGTCGTCGTCGTCGTAAAACTCCCCCCAAAGCAAAACCCCTCGTTCGCAAAACAGAATGAACGCGGTCAAAATCACGTTCGTAATCACGTACCCACACACGCACAGAAACGTCAACCGTTGCAAAAAAGGATCCTCGTGAAACTTCACGTCGTATCCACCTTTCCTCTTCAAATATACCGGGTATAACTGCGCGACAAACGCGAACACACACGCCACGCTCCCGATGAAGATTTTCGTGTTTGAAACCGAGTGCGTTTCTTTAATCTTTTCCGTGTGTAATAAACCGTCGCAAAACATCTCCTCGTACGCGCGTTTGATGGCGTTTAAATCGTCCAGGTTGGAGATTTTAATCGGTGCTCTGTGTTCTTCTTCTTCTTCTTCGGAATCAGAGTCGTCGTCGTCGGATCTCTCTTCTTCGTCTTCTTTTGTCTTCTTCTTTGTCTTCTTCTTCTTCTCATCATCATCATCAGTTGTAGTAGGAGCACCTTCCCCCATGATGATGATGTGATTGACAATTGATCTGTGATTTTAGTGAAAAAATGACGAGAAAGAAAAAAAAGAAAAGAAAATCAAGAAGAGACAAAAAGTCGTCCAACCAAAAAAGTGTCACAAAACACAAACGATAAAAAGATGAGTTTAAGAAGAACTCGGACGAGAGGAGGAGAAGGAGAAGGAGGAGGAGAAGGAGACCGACGACGACGAAGCCGGCGGCGGCGTTCTTCTTCTCCGGATGTGAAGGAAGAGAAGAAGAGAAAGAAGGTGAAGAAGGAAGAAGAGACGAATGGCGAGGAAGAAAACAAAACAAAACCAGAAGACTTGGATTCAAAAAGAGGACATCAACAACTTCATCTTCATCAACAACAGAAACGACATAATAATACCAACAATGGATTTACAGTCACCGTCCCGAACAAGCGCGTGGTATCTATTGTCTACCCAGGGTACGATTGCATGAACCACATCCCAGAAATCATCGAGAAGTTTGGTGGTAAAGGACAGCTGATGAAGGCGTGCGAGATAGGGAAGAGAGAGAGCGCGACGGTAACGAATACGAGCGCGACTGTTACGAGGATGATGATGGATGGCAAAAGCAGCGATGGTGGAGGAGGAGGAGGGAAGGACGAAAACAAAGACGATGGACTCGTTTCGACGGGGACGAAGGCATTGGAGATGAAATTTCGGGAGAAGGACGCGTTGGCGCTGCCGATATACGGGGAGAAGTTGGATGCGAAAACGCTCGTTTTGAGAGTGTTTAAATCTTCCTCTTCTTCTTCAGGGAAGAATAGTAAAAATGGCGTGCAAGTGGACGCGTTTGCTCGATGTACGAAACAAATCGAGTTCCGCGGTCTCGCGGATTTTCAATACTGCTCGACGCTCACCGAACGAGAAGAGGAAGAGGAGTTGAGAAAGAAAATGAAAACGAGAAAGCGGATATTCGCGAGCGATGAGAGTATGAATAGAAGGAAAAGTAGTCGAGTGGAAGATAAGATGGAGTTCGTGGTGAACGAGGACGAAATTCGCGCGCCGACGGGAGACGCGGAGGATCCGTTCATGTTACGATTGAAGTCCAAAGCCATGAGTAGAAATAAGGAAAGTAGAGGCATAGAAGGAAAGAAGGAGAATGAAGTGAAAAAATTAGTCGTCCCTGGGGAGTTTAAGCTAGTACCGCCGGTATATTGTAAAGAGGACGTGCCGGTAGATTACTTCGAAGATGGAGAAACGAGAAAGTACAGAGAGGAATTGACGTTTATGCCGCAAGGAAATAACGAAATTTTAGTCGATTTTGCAGACGCCACGGTACCGCAAGTTTTACCAAGGAACGTCGAAGCAGACGAACAACGACCGGTGTGGTATAAGAGTTTAGTCAAATTGTTCAAGGAACGACCGGTGTGGTCGCCGAGAGGGTTACAAGAGAAACTTCGGTCGATTGTCCCGGCGCACATAAGCGTCGACGCGAAACAAACTCGCGCGGAATTGCGAGAGATGGCGTATAAGTTCAACAATGGTCCGTTTCGTAAACTCTGGATTTTACGAGGTTTTGATCCGAGATTGTCAAAGAATAACGTCAGGTATCAACTGTATGAGATTAAATTGCCAAACTCGTGGTACAACAAGAAAGACTCGACGTTATTTCCGAAGGTTCAAAAATCGATTCAACAATCGAGGACGCATTTGGATTACCATGAATTTCGCGCGTTGCCGAAAACCAGATTTCCGATTTTCTTCATGGACGATGTCATTTTACCGAGCGTCAAGCGAGAGTTTCGTATGATTGCAGAGAACAAAGACGAAGAGAAAGTCGACGCGACTGGTGTGTACGCGCACGGTCAAACGGAATACGGTCCCGATGGCACGGCGATCATTTCCGGGTGTTCCGAAAAATTTGGTTTCCTCTCCAGACAGGCGAGGACGACAATTTCTGAGCGCATAGGCATTGCCTATTTGAACGTTTTGAATGGCAAAGATCCAATTGCGGAAGATAACGTGTGGGTACAAGCGGAAGAGAAAATACACGCCGCGAAGCAAAAGAGACTCAAAGAGAAAGAACAGTTGGCGGAGGAAGAAGCATTGGCCATCGCCGCGGCGTTAGCGACTGGGCGACAACGCAACAGGAAAAAGCAAAAGAAACCGGAAGTGGAATTGACGATAAGAAACTCGACGGCGCCTATACACGTGACAAGTACGAACATACCCACATATTTAGGTCCTGGCGGCTCGAACGTTATGGCTCTTTCACCCGGTGAGGACGGTTTTGCTGCTCTGAATGCCATCTTGGAACGAAAAATGCGGGAAGCGCCGACAAAGACAACGGAGGATAAAGAGGAAGAGGAAGTGAAGGAAGAAGAAGAAGAGGAGGAAGAAGAGAAAGAGGAGGAGAAGGAAGAAGAGGAAGAGGAGAAAAAAGAAGAAGAAGAAGAAGAAGAGCCACCTGTGGTTGCAGAAGAAGAAGAAGCTTTTGAAATTTTCGATAGCGACTAGCAGATTAGTAAATAGAACGCATGCAATTTGTAATAAAGTAGAAGTTTGAAACAGAACTCACGTTTTTTTACGCTAGAACACCGACTCGTTGACCGAAATTGATTGAAATCGCTATCGCGTAAGTCAGGCTAGCCACGCCGATTGGCTCCGAATCTGGCAATACAGTTCCGTCTGGTAAATTGAAAGGATCTACATCTACTTTTGACGTGTTACTAAAATGCGCTTTAGCGACTCTGTCGGCATTGAGTTGATCGATTATACTTGTCGCCGCTTTCAGTTTCTCTGTCGTGTCTTGAATGTCAAACGCTAGCTTATCACCGGGAGAATAAGAGGCGCCAACTGCAGAAGAAAACGAAGCTCCAACGCCGCTCCGTCTTCTCTGCAAATATCCAGACCATACATTTCTTTGACCCGCGCGAAATAACTGCGCGTTCTCTAAAGCAGAGTAACCTTTTCCAGGTATCAACACGTTGACTCTCGCGATATTCAACTCGAAACTTAAAACCAGGGACGGATCGATTATGACTGATTGCAAGCTCTGAAGAAACTCGTCTCGAACGCTAAAGGGTAAATTGCTCAGAAACATCGGCGCTAAAGCGTGCATCATTGTCCGTTCGGCATCATCTTCGTCATCTCCTTCTACAACAATATCATCATCAAAGAGCAATTTTCTACTGTTCGTACTTGTTTCTCTCTTTTTTCTTTCAATCACGGAGGCAAACTTTGTCGCGTTCATCGTTCTCGATGCGCTCGCAGCATACGCGCCTTCTTTCAAATTAACGCCAAGTAATTTCCTTCGCCTTCTTTTCTTTCTAAAATCGAAGTTTAGTTCTTCGAATACCTGATTAATCGCCGCCGCCGCCGAGGATGTCACCTCGTACCCGATACCGTATATTTGGCCCGCGCCGATGCCAGATGCTACGGTTCCTCTGCTCGCGAAGGTCTCAATATCAAACGTCAACCCGTCTAACACGCTCCACTCGGACGCCACCGCGTTCGTTTTCGCCACCGATCTCGAAAACACAGTCGCCGTGGCTGCCAAATACGCCCAGAATATGTTCGTAAATCGAACAAACGCAAAGTTTGAGCTCAGCACGGAAACCAAAGCTTTCGTGACTGTTTGATCGTCGTTATTCTCAGAATCATCGTCGTCGTCGCGCTGTTGCAAGTACAAGAGCACCAATCTCAGTAACGTCGTCGGTTGAAATAAAGCGTTCGCGACCATTCAATGATGAGGATGAGGATGAGGATGAGGATGATGATGAGGATGATAGGGGGGTGAGAAAAAAAAAGCGAGCGTTTTTGCCGTTAATATTGTTTGG
>Ga0213868_10004840_pt1 | contig 12227 bp, 12 predicted proteins | sample PICome_9_FD_160087 | JGI IMG/M metagenome (GOLD analysis project Ga0213868, IMG submission 160087) | Coastal seawater microbial communities near Pivers Island, North Carolina, United States - PICO127 | ecosystem: Environmental > Aquatic > Marine > Coastal | place: USA: North Carolina...
ACAAACCAAAAACGCACAGGGCAAAGAAGCTGCCGAGTCGAAGAGGAAACGCCAAGATGGTTATTGTCCACGCTGCACCGACGCAACACAGAAGCAGCACGAGAAGAAACAATACCGCCGCCGCCCCACTCGCTTCCCCAATTGCCGCCCCACTCGCCGCCCCGCTCGCCGCCGCGTCGCCGCCGCGAACCTACCCACCACACCCACCGCCCCAACCGCCCCACCACACCGGCACCCGCCCGGCCCAAGCCCACTCTTGTGGATGCTTTGAAAACTTGACCGGCGTCGCGTCGCGCCGAAGCATCGACATTTCTAACAAGCTGGACGCGTACGTGTGCGAGCAAGCGCCCTGTGTGGGAATGGTCCTGTCGCTTCCAACTCTCTCAAACTGTTTTGACATGGAAGCGACAGTGAGGGTTTGTAACATCCCCGTATGTAAAGCCTTTTATTGGAAAACTGCGTTTCCCTTTCTACACGGCAATCACTACGCTTCGATTTGCGACGAAATTGCATTCGCCAATGAAGACGAAATCGTGCACAAATTCTGCTGCTGTTGTGCGGTGCCATGCATAAAAAAGTATTATTATTTAAACGACAGGGGCGATTCCACGGAGCAGCAAATGCAGGAGATGATGACCACACCTTCATATCAAATGGATAACAAACTCCCAAAAGCAGCAAACTTTCTCTCCTACGATTTCACAGCGGCACCAACGGCTCTCGCCGTCGCTCGATCCTGACTTCTGGCTTCTATGAAATTTTCTTTTGTAGTCCAAACACGTTCAAGCGACGGCTGCTCGTCCCGCCTTCAATTCGCGACGCGAGGGCGACGCTCTGTCTGTCGGCAACATCAGAGATCGAGCTTGTCATCGACGAAGAAGAAGAAGACGAGGCGCGCGCCTCTCGCGAGCCGGGGAAGAGCGCACGGATCGTCGGCCCTGTCAAACGAAACGGCTTCTGTTTGCGGCAGAGCAATCGGCACTCACAGCCGTTTACGACTTCCTTGCTCGAGCACAAAATTCGCATGCCTGATGGAGTAAGTTCGGCAAAGACGTACGAATCCTTGTGGTCCTTTGCCTTGACGACACATGTGTTTGAGCCCATGCCTTTCAGATAGGCAATGATTTTAGAGCCGGGCTTGACAAAAACCGAGTCCTTGTAAAGCTTGCTTTTGACATGCAATTTTGACTTCTTGCGAACCAGCTTCTCGACAAGCGCTGTTTGGTTCGTTGTCGCGGCGACGAAGCCGGCCTTGGACTTGCGATTTCCCCACAGCCCCCCCGTAGGTCTCGCTGCTTTCCCTTTTCCGTCGGCATTCGGACAATGCGGCGTCCCAACGACGTAATTAAGCTCGACCGGCTCGCCTCCGCTGGCGCCACCCCCGCCGCCACCCTCGCCGCCCTCGTCGCCACCCGCTTCATCATCCCCATCGCTGAATGCAGAGGTAGACAAGCTGCAAGAAACGATGTCGCAGGCAAGCGGGGCCTGCACCTCGGCGACACACTCTGGGGAGCAAAGCGTCGCTGCTGATGGAAATCTCAATTTGGATACGATCCGAAGAACGTTCTCTGCGACGGCGACAAATCCGGTCTGGCCGCATGCGATGCATGACGACCGTTCGGACGGCGCGTTTCCACAAGCTCCGCATTTGTGCGAAGTTTTGGAGTACGGCAAAGAAAGAGAAGGGCGGGGTTCCAGCAAAAAGGCCCGCTTGGTCAAAATCTCGGGCCAGCGATACTCCTCAACGCCGGGCCCGTCGAGTGCGGCGAGCTCGGCCGCTATTCTATAAATGATAATCGCGGCGTCTGTTGGCTTGACGACGAACTTCGGGAAAACGATTCGGCCAATTCTCCCGGATTCGTTTTCCAAAACCAGGACGTCTCGCGTTGATTCAATCGAATCCCCGCTTGCGTGCGTCGCCACGACCGACCGAACGACCGGAACAAGGTCGGCGATGCGGTCGACGTCGTCGGGCAATTTGACGTCCACGAAAAACTTGTGGCCATGTCGGGGCAAATACTCGACAACCTCGCACGAGTGAGTCGGAAGAGTCGACGAGGGGAGGTCGTTGCAAAAAGCGGTAAAAAGGCGAAGCTTGTCGCATTCGTCGAATGAAAACAGCATTGGTTTGTTGGCTTGTTGCGAAATCGAGAAAGACACGCGGGTCGAAGCTGGCGCTTTTTTGTGGACCAGATTCGAAGCCTTGGAAACCAGCAAGTTGGTGAGCGAGCTCATCGCGTTTGGGCTGCGTACTGGACTGGGTACTAGTACACACGCTCTCGCAGAAAATTGATTGCCCGATGCGAGTGGGGAGGGTGGAGAGGGAGTGGACGAGAGTCAATTTTTTTTGACGAAGAATCCAAATCTCCGAGGAGGAGGCGTCCAAAAAGCGGAAGCGCGAGGACGAGGCCGGGTCGAGTGTGGACGCGTAAAAAACCGAATCGTGGGGTTTGTGTGAATTGATGTGAGAGGCGGCCAATTTTTTTTTCAATATGAGAGTATGCATTACGTTTGTGCACCGCCCAATATCATGCTGCACAAAATATCCTCGAAGCAACACATCACAATCGTCGCAAAAACAAAAATTCGTCGCGTCGTGTCCTTGTTTGAGTTTTGGACACTCTCTGCCACTGCAATGACTGTTATTGCTCCGTCTTCTCCGACGCTGTCTGTGGAGGAGGCGAGGAGGAGCACAAAAAAGGCTGTTGCGGAAATGAAGCGGCAAACGGGCAAGACATAGAAAAGGATTCGGACTGCAGAGAAGAGCTTTGGCGTGATTGAGGCCGCTGAATTGACGAGGGCAAAAAGAAGAGAGAGTGCGACCGTGCTCGCCATGACGGCGACGACGAGGGCGAAAGAAGCGCTCGCAACGGTTGAGCTCGCGAATTCCAACAATATGGCAATGATGAGCTGCACCAGCGAGAGACCTTGCACGATAGCGAGTGCTGATATTCGCGTCACGCCCGTTTGCCGGAGCCAGGTTCGCAGCGTTTGGTTTGCTGTGGCGCCAGAGGGCTGTGGCGCGGGTGTTGTTGTTTGTGTTGTTTGTGGCGCGCGGCAGAGCGGGCATGACGATGTTCGAGTCAGCCAGTCGCCAAGACAAGCGGTGTGGAAAGAGTGCCCGCATGCAAGGCGTCGAACATCTTCGTCGCGCGCGAGTGGAAACATACAAATGGTACACTCTTCGACTCCCGTTTCGACTTCGTTGTCGTTTTCGTCGTTTTCAGTTGCATCGACGACGATTCCAGTTTCTGAGTCATCGTCAGTATAGCTACTTTCGACGCTGGCGGTCGGCGTCGCACTGCTTGGAGCCGTCGTTTCGGTTTCGGCGGGGTCGACAGGTTCGTCTTCGTCTGAAAGCGGACGAGTTTGTTCGCTCGAAGTTGAAGAAAAAGGAGAATTTGGCGAAACAACAATCATCTCGAGAGACATTTCATGCAACGTTTTTACAATGGGAGATAAAGAGACGCAGACTTAGCAAGTTGGTGTGGTGTTGTACTACTTCCACACTGGCGTGGCCAATTTGACTGCCACCTCCTCGTCACCCACACTCGCTAGCTCCTGTCGCACCAACTTGCTGATTTGCCAATGTCGGCCGACGCCACTTTCGACGAATGCCTTTTGGAAAATTCTGTTTCACCCTGCAACAAATTTTTCTTCGGCCCTCGCGCGCTGTCGCCCAAAGAGTTTCTGGGAGTACGCAAAACGCTGTCGCATCTCGAGGAGCACCCACAAGTAAAGCTGCTCTTTACGTTGCAAGAGAACTCGCTCGAGTATTTTCAATCCGCTTTTGTCTCGAGCCAAGATGAAATCAACTTTGTAATCGTTTGGCTGCCAAATTGCGACAGCGTGAGAAAGTTCGCAGCTCACCCGCTGATCGCTCGGCCGAATGTGAACCGTGACTTGCAGGTCGAGGAAGCGGCAATTGGAATTTCGGGTTTTATGCCACGACAATCCGTTGGAGAGCGCAAGGGGCTCGAGATTTACGACTTCAGCGCCAAGGGCTTCGTGCTTTCGAAATATCTCGAATGTAACTTTGACCCTTCTCGTTTTGGGGTTTTGATGTCCCCGATTGCTCCCTATTTCATTCCCGGTATCTTTCATATCAACGACTGCGATGCGACGACATCGATTCTACAGCACGTTGTGGACTTGTTGGACACATCCATCAAACAAGACACTGCTATTTCAAAGGCGCTTGTGCAACTTTTGAGTGGGGTGACCAAATCGATACGGCTGCCGCACCCCTCCGTGTACAAGATTCACGACAACTTGGATGCCCTGGGGCTTGCACACAACCTCGTGGATAACGCCGTCACTGCTTTCGAGTCGCTCGGCTTTGTCGTCTATTTTGGCAAGTTCCAGGATTTGGACTCGTATTCGTCATTCAAAGATAAGCTCAAGGCAACGCGATATTTGAAAGTTGCTGTTTGGGTTACAGACCTTGTGTCTTACAATTTCATTGCTTCTCTCTTCCCCGACAATTACGACCGCGACGCTCCGGAGAAGGACTGGATGGGGAACTTCTTTTCGATGACTGTTACATCCTCAAACGGGGAGTTGTGTGCTGGCTCCGCTCACGTTGGAAGAATCGATGTTCTCGGTCATTTTCTGACGTGCAAGCATGGATTGCATTTTCTGAATGGGCGGTCGGCAATGACGTTGTACGATTATTGCGCGAGCCCAATCGTGGCAGAAAAGCTGCGCGACGTTCCACTCGACGTTCTTGTTCGCAATTACGTCGCTTCAATGATTGTGTTTTACGCCAAGCGCATTGACAAGGCGACGGCAGCTGAGGCGCCTGAGACGGCTGTGGCCGCTGAGGCGCCTGAGACGGCTGTGACCGATGCGACGGATGCTGCTGCTGCCAATGTTGAATCGATGGCGAATGCGCGCGCCGCTGCGGATGCTATGGCCGACAGTCTCTTGCGCGAAGAAGAAGAGGAAAAGCGTCGTGAGGCGTTGGCAGCGACGAAGAAGGCGGCGAGGCGCAAAAAATGCAAAAAGGGCGAAGGTAAGCCCAAGTTGTGCGACATTCCCGAAAATGGCGCGGACGAGGCGGGTCAGGCGGGCGAGGCGGGTCAGGCGGGCGAGGCGGGCGAGGTCGCCGAAGTCTTCACCTCTCTTTCTCAACTCGGCAAAAACCTTCCTGGCGCCTCTCCTTGGGTTCCTGAAGTCCCCGAGTCGTCTTTGGGCGGTGAAACGACTTGCGTCGTTTGTTTTATGCATCCGAAAACGCACCTGGCAGCTCCTTGCGGTCATAAGTGCATTTGCGACCGATGCGCGTCGAGGCTTTCGTCTTGCCCAATTTGTCGCGCCGATGTCCTGTGCTGGTGTGTGGTGAGAGAGGTATGAGGTGAGGCGTGAGGGTAGTGGGCGTCTCGATCAAATTTTAGTGTCGATTTTGGCAATTGGTGTCGAAACGTGCGGCCATGGGAAACTTGCTTTCAGGAATTTGCATAAGGGCTCCTGACGACATGCCTGCTCAATCCGACGAAAATTCTAAATCTAACAAAATTAATTTTCATTTTTACGAACACGTTGAAAGAAATGTGCCGCAGCCACTTCCCCTCTCCTCGTCGCGTTCTCTTTGCTTGCCTATGCCTATCTTGCCCTCTCCGCCCTCTCCGCCCTCTCCGCCCTCTCCGTCCTCCCCGCCTTCTCCGCCTTCTCCGCCTTCCCCGCCTTCCCCGCCTTCTCCGCCTTCTCCTCCAACCTCTCTGCCATCACCCTCTTCGTTCCTCATCGACGTGCTTGAGCGCCGCCGACCCATTCCGCGTCTTCCTGCAGCAATCGACATTTGAAAATAAAAAAATCGAAAGTTTTTCTCGACCCTTCTCGCAAAACGGAACCAAATTTGGAGAGATGAAGGAAAAGGAAATCAATCGTGCAAAATCATTGACGCTAAAAGCGCTTCCGACGTTTTGTGTTCTGCCAACCGTAGCCGTTGCAAGCGATACACTTGGACTTTTTGCGAGCGAGTGCAGTATATTCCACGTGCTTTTGTACTTTTTTCTTGTTGAATTCTGTGTATTCATAGACCACTATTACATTTTGCACAAATTCAAAATTCACAGTCATGGTATACACAATATTCACCACTCTTTCAGGACGATAGATTCGTGGGCAGCTTTTGCGTTCCACCCTTTAGACGGCCTCTCGCAAGGCCTCCCAGTCGTGTATGTCGCATATGCCGTGCCGGTTCCTGCCGTCGTCGTATACTTTTTCATAATTTTTGTGGGTGTGTGGACGATATTCATTCACACAAAGACTGGAATAAACATCCCGCTTTTGCTTTGTTACGACCACCATTCGGTTCACCACCGACTAAATTGGTTCAATTTTGGATTCGTGACTCAATTCTGGGATTGGTGCTTTGGCACTTTGAAGGCGCGTTGAGCTTGGGTAGGGTGAAAAAAATTTAAGGGCAAAAGAGAAAGCAGCTGGTCTACGCGCCAACGCAACAACGCGCCATGCCCGACTCGAGCTCTGTTGGACCGACGCGCGAAGAACTTCGGAAGCGGCTTCGTGCAAAAACGAGGCGAGGCGGTGGGGGTGGTGGTGGTGGTGGGGGCGGTGGTGGCGCTGCGTCGGTTCCTGCCGGCGTCACAAAAAACAACCTCGACATGACGAGCCTAATGCTATCGATGGGCCTAGACGACCCGGAGCTGATTTCCGAACTTGCTAGAAATGGCGGAAATCCAAAGGCGCTTTTGTCAAAGCTTACTTCAAGCCTTGGGAAAATGCAAGAACTTGAGCCGCCGAGCCAGCCGAGCCAGCCGACACACGCCGCCGTCAGCGACGACGAGGAAGCGCCAGACCTCGTCACATTGGAGTGAGTGGGGGGGGGGCGGTTTTTTTTTCAATCTATTCGACCAGTGGCCTCTGCGCGGCTCTGCGAAACATGTCCAGAATCGATCCCGCTTTTTCGATGGTGCGACCGACGATGCTTCTCGAGGCCCCTGCCGCGGCTTTCGTGGCGGCGACAAACGTCGTCACCTTTGTTTCATTCCTTGCTCAAGCAGCATGGGAGAGTGGCGGAGATGCGCCTTTCTCTGCCTGTGACGAGAACAACTACCGCAGATCGCCGACGGCGTCCTGCACGCAGCGCGCCGACGGGTCGCTGTATGCCGACCTCGGCGCATCTTTGTATGCGTGCCCGCGGGACGAGAGCATGGCCCTCGTTGCGACGACGTTTGCGCCGTGGGCGACGCTCGGGCCGCTGGAGTGCACACCAAACACGCCGACGCAGGGCTGTTGTTGGTGGGCGCGCGGGGCTATTCAAACGACTGGCCGCTCGAATTATGGGCTGCTCCAGCACCACGTCGTCTCCAAGTTGTATCATCAAGGCCAGGTTGACTTGTGTTCCAACCCTCAAGCTATATGCAGCGGAGATGAGCTGCTGCGCTGGGTAGGCGGAATTTACTACTGGCAAACAATCGTTGCCGCTCACACGAGCTACAATGCGGCGCTTGAGCGGTATGTCGCATCGGTGAATGAGTCTACTGGCCGTTTTTCGCTCGGAGCTTCGATTGTGGACGGCGCCGACCTCGTCGACGGGAGCGGCAATTTGGTCAATAACGGGTTTTGGGGTGTCGGTGCGCATGAGAATACGAAGCGAAAAGCCATCTTTTCTTACCTCATCGAGGCTGCCGGAGCGAGCCTGGCTGGTGCGACGGCGTCCTTCTTGACATCCTCGAGAAACATTGGTCTTTCATTCATGAGCCGGCGACCCTCCTCTTCGTCTCCGCCTCCTCTGGAAAAGGCTGGCGGCGCTTGCCCGCCCGCTGGTACGATCGGGTACTGTGACACAGGGAAGTGGCCCGCGGAGTCGGAATTCTCGCGCCCGTGTATCCCTTGTGCAAGCCTTACCGACTGCCCGAGCGGGCTGCAGTGCTATGGCGACGTTTGGTGCCGACCGGGTGCGCTCTGCAGCTCGGGCATGTGCGCCTTTGATTGTGGCAGCGCGCCGTCGCCGTCTCTCCTCACACCCCCGTCACCGCCCCCTCCGCCGCCCCCCTCCCCACCGCCTCCGCTTCTCTCCGCCTCGTGTTGCGCCGAAGTGCGGGCGCTAGGGATGATCGAAATGTTTTGCTGAATCAAACTTGTGGATATGGTTTCGCCAATGCAGTAGCGATCAGCGCCCAAATTGCTCGACATTGTACTTCCTACCAGCAGCTGCCGCACGAACCGCACCAACCGCCCCAACGATGCCTACCGTTGCAACAACAAAAAGGAGAAGAAAAGTTGCTGGCTGGCTCTTTGGATTTCCGAATCCTGCTTTCACAGGTGTAGTCGAATCGTTTGTCTCGGGCGAGTTTGCCAACGACCCCGCCAGACCAACGAAATTTGTTTTGCTTTCATCACCTTCATCGCCTTCCGTCTTTTTTGCATTTTCGATAGCATCGTCGATAGTTTGTTTTCCATCCAGTTCCTGGAGAAGCGCGACGGGCTTCTCAATTCCCTCTTGTTCTTCTGCGACGGCTGCCCGGCTGCTTTCTTGAACGACGCGATTCTTCCACTTTTTCGTGTGGTCGTCCGGCGAGTGTTTCGCCAAAAAGGCTTCTCTTTGGTTGAGGGCGGACAGTGGATCCGGAAGCGGCTCGGAATTCTCGTTCATGGCCAAAGCTTTGTCTTTCTGAGACAGAAAAAAAATATTTTTTCTTTGGGGAGGGGGCGGAGAGGTGAGAGGTGAGAGGTGAGAGGGGTGAGAGGGGTGAGAGGGGTGAGAGGTGAGAGGGGTGAGAGGTGAGAGGTGTCGTCGATCAATTTTTTGGGGGCGGTTTCTTGTGGGGCAAGGAGAGGAAAAATCTTTCCTTTTGTGATTTTCTCCCCTGGCTCCGAATGTCCGCCCCCAATCGCGATATTGTTCGTCGCATCCTGAAAGCTTTTAAGAAGGAGAAAAAGCGAGACGCAAAGCGCGCGCGGCGTCTGCGCCACTCCCCAAGGTGTCGCTTGATGAAATGAAAGTCTAATAGCGTCGAGGACTTTCTCCACGAAGTTCTGGAAATGCATTTTGCAGCTTTGACATTGTATACTTCTTTTCTTCGTCAAGCAACGAAACGAAAAGAGTTGTGCCTTTCCGGATGCCGTCGTTGTAAATTCGTATTCTCAGCATCACGCCGGGTCCAACTTCCATCGAGTGCAAGTTCATTGCGAGAATCACTTCTGGACGCAGCTTCTTCGCGTCTTCAAGCTTGTACCCGGAGTAGCCTCGATTGGACGCAATCGAAAAGCTTGCTGGGACGAGTTGTTCTGGTGTGGTGACGAGATCAAGGTTAACTGTTTTGACGATATCCCCAGAAGCATCAAGCACTTCTGCTTTTAGCTTGGTGAGTTCCGGGGGAACTGGTAAAGACGACGCCGGGTGCTTCTCTATGTTAAATCCAAGGCCTACTTTGCCACTCGTTCTTACCAAGCAGACTATCAGTTCGTTCTCATCAAGTTTGCTAAGAATTTTTTTGTAAGACATCTTCCCCCCCGACAAAAACAGCACATTTGGCAATGCGGTCACCAACTTGGAACTGGTACTTTCAGTTTCTGGCTTTTGGTCTGCCAGGTTTTCTTTTTCGTTGGGCGGCGAACCATACACCACGCCAAGTCCGACGCCTACCCCTAGAATCAAAACAATCACAGCTATTGTGATGATGATAAGGAAATTCTTTTGTGATGCCATTTTCTTTTCTTTTACTAAAATATTTTTCTCGAGTTTTTTCTGAAAGAAAGTCATGGTACTCACTCAACCCGAGTCAGTACACACACATCAAGAATGAGAGGATCGCGCCAGCAAACGGACTTTTGTGTGGGTTTGGTATCATTCTTGCTCTTGTGAGACAAGAGGGCGAGGACGACGTCTCTGTCTCCATGTAGCTCCCTCGCGGAAAGGGGAGAGTCGTCAAAAGCGCGACAAACAGCGCTGAAGTCGGCTGCCTCCCTCAACTCAGCGAGTAAGATCTCTTTGTCCGTGCCGTTCATCCCAGATTGGCGTTGCAAATTGGCAAGTTGTGAGGGGAAAGGTGGCGAGTGTGGGTCTGGTGCAATCTCGATTTGAAATCCAAGCACCGAGGGAACTCGCCGACACACGACCCACACTCACACCCACCCGCCTCGCCAACTTGCTGAACAATGTCTTTGGACTCGAGCACTGACGACGCGAAGCTTTTCGAATCTTTGAGGGAGCGTCTGGGAGACAAAGTCCGTCTCGAAGAACGAGTGGTTTCCCTCTCTTCCAACCTAAACGCAACGCTCGAGCGCAACAAACAGCAAGCCGAATCAATTGTCTCGCTAGAACGCGAGCTCATTTCTGCGCGCCAGTCCCTTCCCCGCCTACAGCAGATGGAGAAGAGCGCCAAGACTCTCATCTTGCAGCGGGACCGGCTTCAGGAAGATTTCACGCGCATCTCAAAGAAAGAAATCCAGTACGTCAAAAAGATCAAAGACCTAAAGGCCGAAGTCGAAGCGCTGCAGAAGAATCTCGAGGTGCATCGGCGCCGCGAGGCGGCGGAAGGGCTCGAGGACGCAAAGCGCCAGAAGAGGTATCGTATCAAGGTGTCCGCCGTTTACCACGGAGCCCTCATGCTGGCTGGCTCGGAGGGAGTGGAGCACGGAGATGTCGTTTGCGTGAAATGGGACAACAAACTCGCATCGCTTGTTCGGGTGATGAGAGAGCCCAATATGGACTCGCCAACTCTCGTCCGAGTCAAGTGTGTCATGAAGGTCGATGATGAAGCAATCGAAGCGTGCGTTCAGCCGACTTCAATCACCTCCCTCTCCGATGCGAATTTGGAGGAGGTGCTTGGCGGAAGGCTGTTTTCTCCGTCCAACATGGAAGAGATGGTTCTTTCAAGCAACCCAAAGGAGGACTGGAACCGGTTTCTAGTCCGTTTTGTCAACGAGACTTGCAAAGTTGTGTTTGACAAGTACTGCAATGGGCGTCCTGTCGAGGCGCCAGGTGGCGCGCTTCGGGCGCGCCTGGACGCGATAAAAACAGACGCGCTGGAGGTGGTCGCGATTGTCGCTGCTGCTGCAGGACGCAAGAAAGGGTTGTCCTATCCCGTTGTCGCGCCAGAGCCGGTTGGCGAGAGGCGCAAGACTGTTGAGGTGCATTGCTCTCAGTGTTCCGACACAGGGTCGTCCATTGGGTGAGGTGGGATATGGGGGAAGGGGAAATGGGAGGGAAGGGGTAGGGAAGGAGGCGGGTATTTGGGTATGTGGGTATGTGGTATGGATGGTGGAGGTCGTTTGATTTTTTGATTTGCGCTGCTCAAAACCATTCCAACCAATGTCGGTCGAACCCGCGCGTGCGAACACAGTCGGATCCAAGAATTTCGCGAAATCTGTCAAAGAGACTTACTTCTTGGAGATAAGGCTATTGCCAACCCACCAAACAACACACCAAACACCAAACATACCAACCCCTTCAACCTATACCGAAAAGGAGCGAAACGCGTCAAAGATGGACGGGTTGATCGGAAGCACTATCCCCGACTTGGCCCAGATTGGGATCAAGCGGCGATATTTCACTACGACGCCCGCCGTGTCGGCCGGGCTGATGAACCTCACTTGGATGCAATTTCCCTTGAAAGTCATACCCCCAGAGATGTTGAGCAGAGAATCGAACATCGGTCCTCTCGGGTGTTGCGAACGGCCTCCCCAATCGGCTTGCGAGTCGATGAGAATGCGCTTCTTTTTGGATGTGCTGATGTGGCGAATCGCGCATTCCACGTTGAATTCTTCCTCGTATTCCTCGTTCGGGTCGAAGTCGTGGTCGCTGGGATCAGGAGGAGACGAAACGAGGTAGTCGCCGGATCGCACATCGAAGACGATTGTGCGGCGCCGGCGGGTTTCTTCCCAGGTGATGCACAAAAACGGCACCACGATGCGCACGTGGACGATCTTCGACCCACTGTCATACTGCACCTCGTGCATAAATGTGAGACGGCTGGGATCGGAAAGGCGCGAGAGAGAATCATAGAAGAGCTTTGAGACAATGCGAGGCGCACGTCGATCCGCAAAATCGAGGTTCTCCATGATCACAGCCCAAAGCTCGGGCAGCAGGTGATCCGGCCACGAACAATTTGCCATGAGTCCTGTTCGGCGGTCAACAGGGCTGCGTTAGGGGGGGGGGGCACTGCCGCTGCCGCTTCCGTTGCTGTCCCGCTGCCGCTTCCGTTACTGCCCCGCTGCTGTTGCTGAAGGCGGTGTCGGCGCGCGCGTGTGGCGGGGGG
>Ga0213868_10004845_pt1 | contig 12217 bp, 15 predicted proteins | sample PICome_9_FD_160087 | JGI IMG/M metagenome (GOLD analysis project Ga0213868, IMG submission 160087) | Coastal seawater microbial communities near Pivers Island, North Carolina, United States - PICO127 | ecosystem: Environmental > Aquatic > Marine > Coastal | place: USA: North Carolina...
AGAATCACCTTCGTAAGACAAAGCATTGTATACCTTAACCCTTGATGGTGATATCTTGGAAACCATCTCTACCTCAGAGGGATATGCGGTACCATAAAAGGTGTTCCTATTCGGAGTTACATCATCGTCATGCCTCCAGAAAATATCATTACCGCTTGTGTACTTAGCGCTATACAGCATGTTGTTCTGGTTGGCGTACACATCGGGCGTAAAGCTGTATTTACTTTGCCATACACCTCTCGCTACGTCATAGCCTATGGTTTCTGCTGAGTAGGCAGCGCCTGAACCTCCATATCCAGTAATAAAGTAGGTGCTGATTCGTGGGTCGTATCCGCTTACATACTTAGCGTGCCCAGCTTTAAAGAAGTCCTCAAAGAAAGAAGACATATTCTTTTCTGATATCGGAGCTAGCTGCTCACCGCCAAGCCTCATAACTGCCTGTCTAGACTCATCTACAAAGAACACATCGTTATCCTGAATGAGAACAGCCTCTGGGTGTCCTCCGCAACCGTAGTCTCCTGAAGAGTACCTAGCCTGTCCTAGCACATTAGTTGAGATCGCTACGTTTCCGCTACCCTCAGCATACTGAATGATGTTCTTGCCTACAGGAACTAACGACAGCTTATTCTCTTGGATGGCTACGAGGTTGTTGTTGTAATTACCTATGTAGTTGATCGAACCAAACTTAGACTCAAGGCTGTCGAAGTTGCTTAGTGAGGGGTTGAACGAAGACAAAGAAAGGTTGGCTACGTCTTCTGCGTATGCGTCACTATATGTAACCCCATTAAATCTTCTTATAGTTTTAGATTTTTTGAAGGGAACATGAGATCTTCCTTTGCTCCAACTAGAAGACTCAAATCTATCGGATAGATTGTCAGTCTCTAGAAATAGCGTTTTGTATCCAAAAGTATCGTACCTCTTTCTAGCTTCTCATGCAGTCGAGGGAGTATTGGAGTTGAGTGCTGTGTTTATATCTGAATCGAGGTCGGTTGCATGAAGGGCTGTTTTACAGGGAACAGGACGGAGCCAGGCGTCACCATTTGTAAGGGTTATTGAAGCTCCATGCTCGTTTACTGAGACTCCTTTTCTTGTTCCGCAACGATCACCATGTCCTATTTCATAGTAAACCTTATCTGATGTTGTCTTTTTTGGAGTGTATATTTCAACTAAGGTTTGTTTTCCCCAGTGGTTGACGTTATTTGATCCCGTTATATTACTTGTGTAGGTGGATTCATCTATTAGGTCGTAAGCACTAACTTCCCCCCAGTCAAGACCCAAATACCTAACACCAGCTTCACCTCCATTAATTCTTGAAGCCTCAAGAACTAAAAAAGTGCCTTCATGAACCTCTTCGTCAGTTGATGAGGCTTGTGCGTCATGATTGCTTTCCCTTACTATTTGGACTGGAGTTGTTTGCGCGCTAGAATCATGAGAAAAAACTTCAACTCCAACAACCTCAAACTCTACTACAGATCCATCAGTAGTTGCTACGGGGTATACATCGGATGAGTTGTCATCAGACTTATACTTTATGACTCTTAGCTTATCGCCTTTAGTAAAAGAGTAGTTCCTTGTTGCGTTTTTCTCCAACCTATAGTCTTCAAGGTTGTTTAAAGAAACGTATATCCTTTTGTTTTCTACATCTGTATAGTGAGGATCGTTCGTGTTTCCGCCAGTAATATTAGTTGTTGCCACAAAAGCGGGACCAGTAGTGTACTGAACGTAACTATCAATGCTGTCTGATCCAGCGTATACAATTTGATATCTGTCTGCCCAATCAGGGGGGTTATGATTAAAGGTTATCTTAATAGAGGCTGGTCCTAATTCATTTATTACTGGGGTCGAATTCTTTCTTTCATTTATTGTTTTTACATAGCAAGACCCTAGCTCATTAACAAATCCAGAACGATTAAATCTGTCAAAATAAACAATACCAAAGCTGTGAGTACTTCCAGACTTAAATGTAGGTTTGGCCTGTATTGTTTTAGCTGAAGCTGTATTATTAGACAGGTAAGCTCCTGTTCCTGTTCCGTTAAGAGTTAACGCTCCAGTTAAGCTAAAAGATCCAAGGATGTTTGAATCCTGGTCTTCGCTAGTGTTAAAAGCAGCATTGTTAGCTATATTCGATCCAGTAAGTTCTGGATGAGCACCTTCACTATACGGGTAAGCACCCGACCCAGACAAAATAGATACATTAGTGATTTTAGGCTTTATAGTAAATCCCCCAGTAAATGATGTTGAATCTGAAAAATCCCAAGTAACGGTAACCTTTCCGTCCATGTTTACTCCAGTAGAACCTTCAGGCATGCCAGCTGATCCAGAAATAGGAAGTAAATCTACATCTATATCGTACACGCACTCAAGAGTTTTACCTATAAGTTGATCTTCAAGATCAGAAGCCACATCAGATATTTTCCTATCCTGAGGTACAATATAATTAAACTGAATTCCTTGCGGTTGATTTGTGTTTACTCCGTCATGATAAGACAATGAAACAAGGTCAGGTGACTTTACCTGAATTCCAGCAGTAATATCAGAACCGTTAATACCATTTCCTGTAAGTCTAAAAACTCCACCTCCAGTAATTGATGAAAGAATATTTAAATTACAATTTTGTCCAGCCCAGTCAAAACCTATCTGTATAACAGTTCCAGCAGGTATCAAGGTGTTTTCGTCGGCACTACCTGTCTCAAGAGTGTCAAAAGAATTACCAGCAAGAAGATCTATAGATACATCTAAGCTATTTCCACCTGCTTGAACAATAAAAAGAGGAGGTATTGTTGAACTTATAAAGTTTTCATCTTTTGATTCTAACGAAGAATACTGTACATCTATATCCACGTTAGTGCTTATGTTATCTCTCCCTTCAGTGTAGTTAGAGTAGAAAAGCCTATTTCCTGATATAGCTTGACCTTCTGCTATAAATGGTACGTTATCGTAGAGTTTGTTTACAGTGCCTATAGGGACCGAAGAACCTAGAATTGAGTTATAAAATTTGTACCTTCCTGTGGATTGACTGTAAACCTTTACACTACTCCCAGCAATCTCTCTGTAAAGATCTTTATTAGGGTCAAACTCATCAACCACAAAGAAAGATCCTGAGTTCCCCTTTCTAGCTATTAACCTTACCTCACTTAAGTCATTAAGCGTTTTGTTTACCTGAAGATCAACAACACATACATTCTCAAGAAATGGATTAGACGAAAACCCACTGTTTTCCATAGAATTTAAAAACAGGACCTTAGATACCGCTAGGGCGGAGTAAGGGGACAGGGCTGACTCCTCGCCATCCCTAAAAATATTCTGAGTAGAAAACTGAAAAGTGTCTTCAGACAGGTTGTTCTGAAGTATATTATAGTCAGTTTCAAGCGTAACTAAAGGAAACTTATTATTAGCAGCCTTTATGGATGATATTGCATCTTTGAATTTAGACGAATTGAGCCCACTATAATCTCCAAGTAATGCCCTATCTACATTTATTTTTCTGGGAGGGTTCTGATTGTCAGTGAAGTAAATCAATGTTTCTACATCACTGCCGCTATTAGTGCTTAAATTCAGTATGTCAGCCTTAATAAAGGAGGTTTTGTTAAAACCAAGAAATGAAGACTTAATTACAGCCTTATATTCATTGCTTGATACACTGTACTGATATATAGCGTCTTCAGAGCTTCCAACATCATCAGCAACAAAAAAGTATAAAAACCCTCTCTGAGGGTCAGAAACTTGACCGATCACGGTAACGGCGTCACCAACAGCAAGATTGAAGCCAGAGTTAAACGCTGTTGCGGCAATCGTCCCTTTCACGTTCTTTACAACACCCTCACTTCCATCCCCGTCTTCAGAAATAGTAACATTGAGGGCATCCGTCATGGCACCCTCTTTCAGCAAACGCTCGTCCTCATCACTGACAAGGAAGCGTGGTATCATTTTATCAATCGCCATTAGAACTTAGGTGACTGTTTGTAATTCTTTCTAATCGTCTTCAGCGCCTCCTCTTTCGTGAAGGACTTGATACGCCCGTTGGCCTTTCTACGTTCGTTGTAGTACTCCTGACGAGCCCTAGCTTTCTCGTTGGCTGGCACAGAGGCCTTACGTTCAACGATCTTGTAGTACATGTATGACATGAGTGCCTCTTCAAGGTAAACGTGAACCGAAGGGTTCTTAGAGCGTCCCTCGTCAGCCACATACTCAATCACTAATTCTGAAACACCAGAAATAGGACTAATCTCAATTCTGTTCTGGTCTAAGTTCACTCTAAACTCACCTCTGTATCTACCACCTCCAGCTCCGTAAATAGCGTTCTGATTACCGTAGTAGTGATCTCTAAATACCGTTGAGTTGAATCCAGTTGAGTTGACTGAACCAGCGGTAGGATTCTTGTCTTCAATTCTGTCAAATACTCCGTCTCCATCTGAGTCGGCAGCGTCATCTGAATCTGTTACTTTTATACCGTGACCATCCTGATAAGCCTGAGAGTAGTTTATATTTTTATTCTCACCAAGAACATATACAAGTCCATCACCACCTACAACGCCTATCTTATTCCAGTCAACAAAGTCATCTGGAAGCTCCACAGTGTTGTTTGCTGAGTTTATAGTTAAGGCTAGGGATCTAATTTTTTTGGACATATCAAAACCCATCTCTCGAATACCTCTAAGGGCGTGAGTTCTAATCTGAGTGTCAGAAGCGTTGCCAGCGTAGTCGTCCTCACCCATAGTAATGATGAAGTCGTTTATAATCTGGTTTAAGGGTACTGTATTTCTAGCCATTAGTATGTCTCAGATTGTTTTCTAGCCTGCATCTCCTGACCAGTGTAATTAACTATGTCTGTATCTCTAAGATTGACCCCAACCATCTTTCCCATCTCGTAAACTAAATCGGAAGTGTAGTGCTCTGGAAGTTCAAAGTCTATGACAGCAGGACTCTCTGAAGATGAATCATACACAGAAGGTTGTTGACCTACTCTAGCCCCTGTGTCAGCAGACCTACCTTCTGGGTACTTGTAGTAACGCACCTCAATCTTGTTAATGCTAGTAGGGAACACGTGTATATCCTCAGATATTAAAGCTACTGGAAAGTCTTCTGTAGGTGCGCTCAAATCACTTATTAGGATACGCTCTAGCTTTTCCTCATCGTAACATACCTCGATGGGCTTCTTTGTGGACTGATCAAGCTGAATCGACCCAGCAGTCGTTATGCTAATCAGCCGAGCCATTGGGTCAGCACTAGGCCCTGTGGACACATTAAAAACCTCGTTTGTTTTACCTAAAACAATCTTTGTAGAAAACGCGGAAAGGTCCTCCAAAATTCTTTTGGTCCTAGACTTGTCCCTGGAAGGGTTGAACCCAGCCCTTGACATACGCTGAGCATCTTTGAGCTCGTCAAATAGACCGTTAAATATGTTTAGCTGAGCTACCTGGGCAAACCTGTTGAATTCAACCTCAGTAACAAAGCCCTGCTGGTCCTTGTTAGCAAGGTCCTTCAGGGTGTTGAATACCGTCATTGAGCTAGCTCCGAATGTCTTTGCCATGAAGCAAATATACGAAAAAGAAAAGGCCCCCTTTTTGGGAGCCTTTCCTGTCCATATATAACTACGTTTAGTCCAGTTGTCGCTCGATCTCGGCTACGACGGGGGCAGCAGCCTCGGTCATACAATAACGAACAAAAACGTCAACAGGATCCTGTCCAGCAGGCACGGATACAATATGCTTGTTAGTGTCAAACCACTTAACTCCATCGTTGTCTGCTTTAATGATTTGGTAAGAAATTGCTTGTCTAATCTTAGACTTCATAGCCACGACTGGGTTGTCGAATGACTCGATGAAGACCTTCGGTGACTTCTTAGCCTTGAGGAGTAGGTCATGCTTTACCTCAGAGGTAGGGCGATCAATATCCATCCCATACGCCAAAGCTACAGCTAGAAGCTCATCAAGCTCTTTAGTTCGAAGCATAGTAATAGCATCGTTTACGAGGAACTCGTTGTCGATATCTACCTCAACCTTCTTTAGGTTGTCTACTAGCTCGAACAGACTACCGCCGTTGGCTTTGTTCTCAGGGTGGATCTCAAGGAAGTTTCGGAGGTTAGGCTGTCGTTCGTTTACGAATAGTCTACCCATACGGAAGATGACTGGAGTCTTTACAGACCGATCAGCTTGTTCATCTTTCCAGATAGAGTTTTCATTCTCGCAATAGCGAATCTCTCGCACCATACCTGTTTCTTCGTCGTACACAGTGATGCCGCTCTGCATAAGCATCATTACAGCACCGCTCCCGTTGGCTTTGTATTCCTGGGTGGCGGATACCTTCTCTTGACGTCGAATAGCCTTCTTCTTAGGCTGTTGTTTTGCTGGGGCTTCTGCCACAGCTACTGCGGGTGCAGCTTTCTTGGGGCGACCAGGAGGTCGCTTATTTGTTTGATTCATAATGATATTAAATTAAAGTTCGAAAAAGTAGTAAAAGAGCAGGGAGCCATTCTCCCCGCTCAGTTACCTGTTGTGTTTAAGACGTCGTGTCAGTTACTGGTAGTGCTGGATAAACGATTGACTTGCCGTTAGGCATAAGCATCAACGTTACCGTCTCGTCTGTTGCGTCAAAAGTCTCTGACCTAACACCATCGTGATCGGTAACCACAATAGTAGCACCGCCTGCAATGGTTCCAGCCACTAGGGTAAAAATAAGTCCCACAGGGCCTTCTGGAAGGCTTGCAACACCTGCTTCTCCTGAAGTAACGTCAAGGGTTACTACCCTCCCTGTAATTTCAAGAGTCTGTGCGTCGGTTGTAACCGCAATGGTCTGGGTAGCCGCTTCTGGGAATAATGGAAATACTGCCATTTGTTCTAAATATTATGAAGATCAAGAGAAAGCCCCGAAGGGCCTTCTCAATCACTTCAGGTTAATTACTTTAATACAACGTGCTGGTTAGCAGCGCGAGTAACGAGGTTACACTCAGAACGGTAGTTGAAGATAGCAGTATCCTTACCGTTTGCAGCGTTGTTGTGTCCGAGAACACCACCACCAGTTACCCAGTGCTCCATCTCACGAGAGTAGCTTCCAGCAGCCTTGTAGTTCATCTGCAAAGCTGGTGCCTTAACACCAGACTGAGCGTCAGCAACTTGAGACAAAGGAATCATTGCACCCTTGTGGATGTTGTTCAAACCACCCAACTTAGGATCGTTCAACAGCTTCCAGTCATGCTTGTGGAAGGTGTACCCACCACGAGTAAATGACTTAAAGCCAAGCTTTACAGCCATGTCAGCGTCGTTGTTAAACGCACCGAACTGACCAGCCAAGCCAGCAGTCACCTGTGTAGCGATACCGTTAGCGAGCATGTCATCGAGATCTAAAGATGTTGCTCTGTTTACGTACATAGCGTACTCAGCAGGAGCCCCCTCTTTGTCGAGTTCAAGGATGATCTGGTCGATGTCGCTCATAGAAGCGAATGAACCTTGCGCACCACCAGAAACCTGAGCGGTAATACCTCTAGCCTCTACAGCAGAGAAGTAACCTTCAGATCCAGCGATGGCGCCGTCACCTGTGGTGATATCAGCTTTCTGAGAGTACAACAACATCATCTCTCTTTCGTTCATGAAGCGCTTACGAGCATCCATCTCGTTCTTCAAGTACCACATGTACTGTCCGTTTACGTTCAACCAGCCTACGTTAGTAGCCTGAGATCCAGCAACCTCGTACATCTCCTTAGTGATGATGTATGGGTTTTCACGCTTTACCAAACCAGCCTGGTAGAACGTGCTAGGTTGGTCAGTTCCCTGAGCGTAAACGTTACCGATGATTGCGAACTCGGCAGCAACGGCGATTGCTGCAACAGCGGTAGCACCGTCCATAGCGATCAAGTTGTCTGTGGCCCCTGAAGTTGCACTTACAACAACCAATCGGCGTCCGTTTGTGTCAAGAATTACATCATTCTTTCTTACAGAGCCAGCAGTGATTGTAAAAGTTCCTTGCCCAGCAGCAGTTCCAGCAGCGATGGTACCTGTTACAGTGCTGTGAAGTCTACCTTCTTCGTACCATTCAACTTTGTCAGAGGTTCCAGCGTTCTTCTTAGCACCTGTGAGATCCAAGAAGCCAGTAATTCCTTGATCGCCAAAAGTAGATACATACAGGTCTTGTACGTCTGGTTTTGTTGGGTCAATCAAATCAGCCAGAGTGGTATACGTCTCTGGGGTTGTATTCAAGCCTCCTCCCACTAGCGTTCCGCCAGTGTTGTCGGGCTTATTTGTTAAGCTATTAGCCATAATATTTGTTTTTTAAAAATTAGATAAATCCGAACCCTCCCTTATTCACTCCCAGCGCTTCTTTTAGTTGCTGAGTCAGTGGGTCAGGTCCATTAGGTGCTTGTCCTTGATTTGGAGACGTAGGAGATACGTTCGCTGCTTTATTCACAATGCCGCGCTGACCGTCGGACATACCCTGTCTGTAAACAGACTGGACAATGCTCTCTACGTTGTCAATCACAGCTCTGTGCATATTCAGAGTGTCGTAATCCCAGCTCCCGTCCTCTCGCACATAAGGATCGAAAAACTCGTCAAGGCGAGTGTTTTTCTCAGCCAGCTGATTCTTGTAGTTCTCATCCATACCGAAAGTAAACGTCTTGTCATTTCCAAGATTGAATTCAATCCCTTCCATAGCATCCAGCTCACTACGCATGTTTGAAACCCAGTTATCATCAATCATAGAAGTAGACTCTGCCTCTGCTTGGCGTTCTGGGGCTTGATACTGCAATCGCATTTCATCAATTCCCTTACGCGCATTAGATGCGTCTATCTTCATTTGCAGTTGCGAAAGCTTCACCTCGTCTTCTGAGTTAAGATCTGGATCGAGCTTATACTTGCTAGAGACCAACATACCGATTTCTTCTTGCGATAGGTTTGGGTAATCAGATGCCATCTGGACCTGAATAGCAGTCATGTCATCCATTTCGGATGGGTTCATTGACTGATAGATAAACCAATCTTGTGGATCGCGGCCAGTCTTTTCGACAAAATCCGCAATCACAGAAATACGCTCGTCAATCTCTCTTTGCTCCTGCTGCTGCGCCTGTAGGTCGTCGATAGAGGTTACGTTCCTCCCAAGCCTTTCGCTAAGGAATTCGAACACAGCCGTCTCAACTTCTTCTGGTGCATATTCTTGTTGAGCCTCTGGTTGCGCGTCCGTTGGCTCTTCAATAATTTCTTGTTGTTGCTCAACCTCTGGAGCAGCTTCCTGTGTAAGCTGTTCTTGCGGTTGATTCATTTGAGCTATCTCTTCATCGCTTACGAAGCTAAATGATGATGTAGACTCTTCTGGTGTAGAAACGGGAGCCTCTTGCTCCATCCCTTCTACGGGTTGTGTGTTTTCGTTTTCCATTAAATTAAGTTTGTTTTTTTAGTGCGTATAAGCAACGACTCCAGTCGCTGCGCTCGACCCAGGAAGCTTTACAGAGACAAAATCTCCTTCAAGTACCTGACCAGCAACAACGGCAAGAGATTGTTCTTCAGTAGACACAAATTCATAATATCCAGCAGCAAGGCCATCAGCGGCTGCCGCATCAGCAAACGCCGCCCCAGTAGATGGGTTGATGTATTTCACAACGTTGGCTTCACTTGCCGAATCAATAACTACGTAAGTAAAAATTCCACTTCCTTTTACTAAAATATTTCCAGCCCCTCCGACTGTAATTTTAGTGAAGCTAGCACCAGAAGGTGTAGGAGTCGCAGCGGCAGATGCCGAAACAACAAAAGTCTTACTGATTGATCCTGGATATCCCATAATTCTTTACTTTAAGTGCAAATATATAACTTATTTGTTTTGCGTTATTTAGCGCTCCTTTTCCAGCGACTTACCCTACCCTTCTCTCGCTTCTCTTTCCTTCCTCTAGCTTTGTCTGCTGGAGTTAACTCAGAGGCTGTTGCTGGTGTGTCCTTAGAGATTCTTTTGGTTGGTCTAAATGAGCGATCACCTTTTGAGTAATCCTTATCTCCAGATAAAGTCCTCCAATCCTCTTTAAACCAGCGCTTTAGGTTTAGACCCGCTTTAGTTTTTCTTACCGCCATTGCCCCAATTTTTAACACCTACCTTTCTACACTTAGCCAAAGCACCAGAAGCATAAGCAGAAGGCCATACACTGTAACGAGACTTAACCTTGCTGTAACAAGCGTCTTTCACGGCACCCCCCTTCTTATATTTCTTGCAACCGCAGTTGCATTTCTTCTTTGCCTTCATGAGTGGTTTACGATCTTAAACTTGGCTTCCTTTACAGCCCCAGGATGAGGTTTGTAGCCTCCCTTCATGAGAAAGTATCTACCTCTCTCCTCCATCCAGTGAAAACCATCAGGGGCAGAAACAGCCTTGGTAGCCGAGCTTACCTTTAGTTTACCGCCTTTATTGTACTTGACCGCATTCATTGAACTTGGTTCTTAGCAAGCAAAAGCTTGATCTCCTGAATATCTTTTAAAAGCTGTTTCACGTCCTCTCTGAATTCTCCGTTATCCGCCTCTAAAGCTGACACCCTAGTAGACAGCTTGCTGTAGTCGGAATGAAACTTCACCCAGCCGCCTACTAAAGATCCCGCAACAAGCAGGAATTCAAAATGAGAAATATTATCTGGCATCTTTATATCTTAATCAACAGTTCCACTTCCGCAACGCAAGAGCCTTCCTGGTTGGTTTGCCGTTAGGCTTTTTCATTGGTCCTTTTACGCCAGACATTCTAGCGCAGAAAGACTTTCTTCTACCTGCGGCTTTACTTCCTTTTTTAAGTTTAGATGGAGGCGTAGTAACAGCGGTCTTCAGGTTGCTACCTGTTTCTCTGTTGTATTTAGCTACACCAGCCTTAGTAAGTCCGCCAGAACGGGACTTATGCTTGCCCATCTTAAGGCTTACGTTACCCCCTTTTTTATACTTCTTGCAACAGCGCATAAAGCAAAGATAATAAAAACAAAATAAGGGTTTTATACTGTTTCGTACTCCTTAGATGGATCGAAAAATATAACAGAACTAGAAACGGCATAACCTATTACTCTAGAGTAATATCCAGTAGTGGTTGGAGCCGTAGTGGTGACGGATGCGTTGGTATTTATGTAGACCCTGCTTCCTGGGGTTAAATTAGTAACATCTGTCTTTACAAAACCTTCCAAGCACATACCCACACCAGTGTTTCCTCCCATTGAAATTCCCAGCATTTTCGAGTTTGCAGAAGCGCTATTAGGGAACGCGGGTAGCCACGCTACTCCGCTATAGTAATAAACCCTACCAGCGCTAGAATTGGTTCCAGACGACCCCCCATAGATAGTTGTTGAGGCTCCGTCGCCTGTATTTCCAGCGCTACTAATTCCAGATCCCACATGAACTGTTCCGCTTGAAGCTACATCTGAAAAAGATAGATTACCCGAACCGTCAGTGGTAAGGGCTTGGCCGTTAGTTCCTGTGTCATCAGGAAGCACTAGAGTATAGCTAGCTCCTGAACTGTGGGGAGGCGATTGTATTTTTACTCCGTGAGTATTTACATTGCAGTTAAGCTGAATCGCACCATCGTTAGTACCTCCCTTAACCTCTAGAACACCTGTTCCGTTGGGGGATATGGTTACATTTCCGTTAGAAGTGCTTGAAATATCATTCCCATTAACGTCCAGGTTACCACCCAACTGAGGTGAGGTGTCATCGACCAGGGCTGCAAGTAGCTTCTTCCATGTAGCCATACGTATTACTTAGGCTGTTTTTGTTGGAGAGATTCTAATCTTAAAAATTCCTTTTCAATTTTTTCGATAGTCTTGGCCACGATGGGAGCATCAGACCCCTTAATTGTTGCGGATTGCGCACACTGCTTCAGAAAGAAGACTTCTTGAATGTCTAGCTTCATTTTAATTAATTAAAAGATTAAATTTATTTAGCCTCCAGCTGATTGTTCAGCTTTTGAACTACGCTACTAAGCAAAAGTACATCTTTTCCATCAAACTTAGACTCAGAAAGTAGTAGAAGAAGATAGTTTAACTCTTGCTGAGAGAGAGTGTCGGTAGATAAGCCCTTTTCGGGAGGCTGTTTTCCTAGAATTCCCATTATGATACTCTTAGGTATAGATCTTTTGTTGATGAATTAAACCAGAAGGCTCCAACCCCAGAAGAAAGGTCAGTTGACTGAGCACCACTTGTAGGGGGGCCTGTTTGAAAGTCCATAACCGATATGTCAACAAGACCATCTGTAGTGACTGTGGCGGAACCGTTGTG
>Ga0213868_10004846_pt1 | contig 12216 bp, 11 predicted proteins | sample PICome_9_FD_160087 | JGI IMG/M metagenome (GOLD analysis project Ga0213868, IMG submission 160087) | Coastal seawater microbial communities near Pivers Island, North Carolina, United States - PICO127 | ecosystem: Environmental > Aquatic > Marine > Coastal | place: USA: North Carolina...
CCGCTTATATCTCCGAGATCGCACCAGCGAAACAAAGAGGTCGTTTAGTTGGACTTTATCAGTTTAGTTTGGTTTCAGGAATTTTATTGGCATTTATATCCAATTATCTTTTAAGTGGGGTAGGTGAAAACGATTGGCGCTGGATGATGGGTGTAGAAGCCTTCCCAGCCATTATCTATACCCTCCTTTGTTTAGCAATTCCAAAAAGTCCGCGCTGGCTAATTACTGAAAACAGATTGGATGAAGCCAAAGAGATTTACAGTCAGATTGACCCTGACGGCTCTTTTGATAATCTAGTTTTGGAAATGAATGAAGACAATTCAAAGGAAAACAACAATGAATCAATTTTTCAGCCCAAATATCGTTTTCCACTTCAATTGGCTTTTTTAGTTGCCTTTTTCAACCAACTCTCTGGGATTAATGCCTTTTTGTATTACGCACCAAGAATATTTGAGGAAGGAGGATTAGGCGAAAGTACTTCTCTATTAAGTAGTATTGGAATTGGGGTTACCAATTTAATTTTCACATTTATAGGAATTTCTTTAATCGATAAGTTAGGAAGAAGACAGTTGATGTATATTGGCTCTATTGGATATATTATTTCTCTTAGTTTGGTATCCTGTGCCTTCTTTTTTCAATGGGGAGGATTGCTTATTCCAATTTTCCTTTTTCTTTTTATAGCAGCTCATGCAATAGGTCAAGGAGCTATAATATGGGTTTTTATATCTGAAATATTTCCCAATCACTTGCGTAATGCAGGACAATCATTTGGAACAAGCGTTCATTGGGTTTTAGCGGCTATAATTCCCTCTTTTGTCCCGCTCTTATTTGGCAGTATAGGGGCAGGAGTCGTCTTTTTGATTTTTGCTTTATTTATGGTTCTCCAATTGGTTTTTGTACACTATATGATGCCCGAAACAAGAGGGGTTTCCTTAGAAAAATTAAGTAAAACCTTGACTGAAAAAAAATAATACTTTAAATGAGGACAAGACAAGATTTTGTTTTATTTGCAGGAGCGATTATTATTTTATTTAATGCGTGTTCAAACGGCTCAAGAGCACAGAGATTAGAGATGTCAAAAACAGAAATAGAGGAAGAAAAATACCGGCCAGGGTTTCATTTTACACCAGAAGATAATTGGATGAACGACCCCAACGGGATGTTTTATTTGAACGGAATCTTTCATCTTTATTTTCAGCATCATCCAGAATCAAACGTTTGGGGACCAATGCATTGGGGACATGCTACAAGCGAAGACCTCCTCAATTGGCAAGAACACCCTATAGCATTATTCCCTGATGATTTAGGAACTATATTTTCTGGAAGTGCAGTTGTTGATTTCCAGAACACCTCCGGTTTAGGGAGTTTAGAAAATCCACCGATAGTGGCTATATATACCAATCATGATGCTGAGGCTGCTGAAGCAGGTAGTGAACGTTTTCAGACACAAGGAATTGCCTATTCTTTAGACGAGGGCTATACTTGGACAAAGTATATAAACAATCCTGTAATTCAGAATCCAGGGATACGTGACTTTAGGGACCCTAAAGTCTTTTGGATGGACAGTCAAAAAAAATGGATTTTGACTCTTGCAGCAGGACAGGAAACCCAATTTTTTAGTTCCCCAAACTTAATTGAATGGACTTTCCTTTCTAGTTTTGGGAAGGGAATAGGGAATCACAAGGGCGTGTGGGAATGCCCAGACTTATTTGAGCTAAAAGTTAATGGAAGTGACGAGACCAAATGGGTACACCTTGTAAGCATCAATCCTGGAGGGCCCAATGGTGGGAGCGCCACTCAGTATTTTATAGGAGATTTTGACGGAACTTATTTTACACTTGACGCCAACTTTAAAACGGATATGCAAAACGCACATCATTTTTGGGCGGATTTTGGTAAAGACAATTACGCAGGGGTGACTTTTTCAAATTGGAAGGACGAAAAGGGAAACCCTCTTTTTTTAGGATGGATGTCCAACTGGCAATATGCGACTAAAGTACCTACCTACAAATGGCGCAGTTCAATGACTTTAGCACGGACATTGGAACTTTTTAAAACAGCAAATGGGTATAGGCTGAAGTCTTCACTGTATATGGATTCAGAAAAAGTAACTGCAAAAAAAGTAAAAATTAAAGAGACTACTATAGGTGAAGGGAAAATAATAGTAGATCAAAAAGGGATAAATCTTGCTTCAGCAAAAATTAAGGTCGATCTAAAAAATATAGAAGAAAATACTTACACTTTTGTGCTTGCAAACCAAGATGCAGACACGTTACTTTTTGGTTATGATCACATTCAAAAACAATTCTTCATAGACCGCAGTAAGTCTGGAGAGGTTAATTTTTCTGAGGACTTTTCTAACAAACTCTCACTTGCTCCGCGTTTTGGGATGGAGGATGAACTCAGCTTAGAATTCATATTGGACAAAACTTCAATTGAACTATTCTATGATAATGGAGAAACCGTTATGACAGAGATCTTTTTTCCGCACAAACCATTTGAAACCTTATCGCTACAGACTAATAATCTTACTCAAACAGTTTTTGTAGGGGAGTTAGTTGAATTGGATCCAAAAAAGATACAATAGAGCGTATTTGTAAAAGTCAAATAAAGACCTAATGAAAATTTCATTTTTTAAAGTAAAACTTGGTAAGCGTTTTCCTCTGGCGATAAGTAGAGGAGTGAGGTACGACTCCGAAAATATTTTTTTAAAATTGGAGAAAGATGGGATTACCGCTTGGGGAGAAGCGGCTCCAGGGAGTACTGAGGGGGCCAGTTCAGCAGCAGCAGTCCAACAGATTCTCGAATCATTTATTTCAAAAGGAATAGAAGGAGAATCCATACAATCTTTGTACGACCGAGCACGAGCTGACCAAATTCCTCCATGCGCCTATGTTGCATTAGACACCGCTCTTTGGGATTGGACGGCTAAAAAGGCAGGGTTGCCACTCTACCAATTATTAGGTTTTTCCAAACCACACACCCCAACATCAGTCACCATAGGCATCAATCCACCAGAGGTGGTAAAAGAACGAGTTCCCTTATTACTTGACGGTACCACTGTAAAATCATTAAAGATAAAACTGGGATCACCGGAAGGACTGGAGGCAGATAAGGCAATGTTTGATCAAGTTGTAGAGAGTACAAAAGCATATGATTTAAAATTGAGGGTAGACGCTAATGGTGGTTGGGATGTTTCAGAGGCACAGCAAATGATGCAGTGGTTAGCAGACAGAAAAGTAGACTACATAGAACAGCCTCTAAAAGAGGGAGAGGAGGACAATCTAAAATATTTGTTCAGAGACAGACCACTTCCTATTTACGTTGACGAGTCCTGTCGCTTTGCTGAAAACATACCTCGCTTTGCCGCTCATGTAGACGGGGTAAACATGAAATTGATGAAATGTGGAGGTATTACGGAAGCCTTAAGAATTATTGCTACAGCTCGAGCTCATGGATTGAAAACCATGATTGGGTGTATGAGCGAATCCTCTGTAGCCATAGCTGCAGCTGCAGCTGTTTCAGGAGGGATTGACCATATAGATTTGGATTCTCATTACAATCTTGCTCCTGACCCAAGCCATGGGGCACCTATGGTAGATGGAGTAACACTACCCCCAGATAAGCCTGGTCACGGTGCTGAATTAAACAAAGAATTTTATGCTTAAACCAACCCATAAAATAGCGGTTTATATGGAAGGTCATATAGACAGTGATTACGGAAAAATGGGAACAGGGGTGGTGCGTTACCTTCCCAATCCAATTGTAGGGGTTATTGATAAAAAACTTGCAGGGAATCAGATTCAAGATTATATGGTAACTGATAAAAAGGCACCAATTTTAGCCTATTTGTCTGAAGCTATAAAACTTGGAGCAGAGGTTTTAATTCTTGGAATTGCTCCCTCTGGAGGACGTATTCCAGAAAGTTGGAATCAGGTAATTGAAGAAGCTTTAAATGCAGGGTTAAGCATTGTTAACGGTTTACACGATTTATTGAACCCCGTCTGGGGAACCAAAATTCCATTTCCAGAAAAGCAATGGATTTGGGATGTTCGTGTACCCCAGTTTACACCCAATATTGCAACAGCTCAGGCCGCTAAACTCAACAACAAGCGAATTCTTTTTGTGGGAACTGATATGGCTGTAGGGAAAATGACTGCATGTTTAGAATTGTATTCTCATTATCTAAAGCAAAAAGCCAATATTGGCTTTGTTGCAACAGGTCAAATTGGAATTACTGTTACCGGTAAGGGGATACCCCTTGATGCCTTTAAAGTTGACCATGCTTGTGGTGCGGTTGAACAGGTGGTGCTGGAACAAAAAGATAAAGAAATCATCCTTGTAGAAGGACAAGGATCCCTACTACATCCAGGGAGTACAGCAACCCTTCCTCTAATGAGGGGGAGCTGCCCCACCCATCTTATTTTATGTCTACGTGCAGATAAACAAAGCCTGAGAAGCCCCGAGAATATTCAAATTCCAGATTTAAAGAAGTTCATTCAATTAAATGAATCCCTTTGTAGTGTCCTCGGTACATATCCTCAAGCAAAGGTTGTTGGGATAGCAGCAAATACGAGCACATTTTCAGCTGTAGAAGCTCAAAATTATATAATCGATTTAGAAAAACAACTGGGCCTTCCAGTTTCCGACCCTATTCGGTTTGGTATGGCAAAGATTGCCAGAGTGATTGACTTGTCTTAATACATTTTTTTTCGATCGACTTCATTAAGAAGTGGAAGTCCATCTTCTACCCGTTTATAACAATCCAACATTTGAAGAACGCTTTCTCTGGGATAGGTTAAGCTAGCAATATGAGGTGTAATTTGTACAGAAGGATGCGTCCATAGGGGACTGTTTTTCGGAAGCGGTTCTTGTTCAAAGACATCTAAAAAAGCGCCACATAAAATGCCTTCGTCCAGAGCTTTTATAATGTCTTTTTCCACCTGTACAGATCCGCGTGAAACATTGATTAAATAGGTTGGCTCAGCGAGTTTTTGAAAGAGACTGAAGTTTAAGAACCCATCTGTTTTAGGGGTATAGGGAACCAGACAAATTAAAACATTTATTTGACTCAAAAAGTCGTCAATTTGATTTCCAGCATAGGAGGGAAAAGGAGTGTCTTTGGGCGAGTTGCTGTACCCTACAACACTAAACCCCAAATGATGTAATTTCATGGCAGCATCCATTCCTAAAAACCCGGTACCGAAAACACCAATTTTTAACTGGCGTTCTTGAAAATCAAATTGCGCCCAATGTTTTTGCTGTTTTGCTTTTTGAAAATCGTAAAATGATCTGTGATGGTTTAGTACAGCCATTAAAATATAATTACTCATTGAAAAAGCCATTTGAGGGTCTACTACTCTGCAAATGGGAATCTGTTTGGGGATGGTATCATCCTCTAGGATATGGTCAACCCCTGCACCCATGGAGAAAATGAGCTTTAAGTTTTTAAATTTACTCAAGGCACCGCGTTTTTGTTTCCAAACCATGGCACAGCACACCTCTTCAGCCTGATCTGTATCAGAACCAATGATCAAATTGACCTCTGGAGCAAGTCGTTCTAACTCCTTTTTCCATCGTTGAGTAGGTACTTCAGGGGCAATAATTGCAAAACGCATATAAGTTTCTTTTAATAGGTAGAATTAAAGATAGTTAAATTGTCTATTTTTATGTTAAATAGAAACCGATGCTATTCAAAATCACTGTCCTTTTTTTATTTATTGGAGTTTTTATGAGGTGTGCAAAAGAGCCTTCTGAAGATCAATCCATAGCATCCAAGGATTTAAATGAGCAGATAGCGATTAAGATATTAATCAAAACTAATGCAATTCGTATCTCCCATGGCCTGGAAGGTCTTCTTCAAGACGATGAAATGGATGTGTTAGCCAGTTTACACAGTGAAAATATGATCGCATATGATTTTTTTGATCATGTGGACTATGAGGGGAAATCACCTTCGGAACGAGCGGATGATTTAGATTTTGTCTGGAGTAGTATAGCAGAAAATATTGGCTATGTTCCCTGGTTTGAAAATGTCTCTGGCTGTGGCGATACGCGAAGTGCTGAAGCGATTGCTAAGTGTGTCGTTGAAGGATGGAGAAACTCTCCAGGGCATTACGTGAATATGATTGGAGATTACGATGAGTTAGGTGTAGGCGTTGCTTTTACTCAAGACAGCATGGCTTATTTTACTCAAGTATTCAGAACACGTTAGTTATTTACAATGGTAATCTGCTGCTCGGGTAGCAATTTGGTTATTGGGTTTTACATTGACTTTGTAGCCTAGTGAATTTGCCCAACCCTTGGCAGCTGAAATCAATTTATAAGATTTATAATTGTCGTCCCCATTGTAGTCCATGTCAATTTGGACTTTAACACTTACTTTTTGGGTTAACCATTCTGCAGTATCAATACTCAGTTCTGCTTCTCTCCATAATCGTTTCCACATATCTCGTATAATATTGATATTGGATTTACTTAATATATAATGTACGCCCCTGCTACCGAGTCTGAATGCAATCACGGTCGTATACCGACTTTGTTTATTGATATTTTGTGAGTCAGTTCCGATATGAATTTCAGCATATGGATAGTTTTTGATCACCTCTAAGGTATGAGCAACGGGGTCTACAGCTTGACCGTGGATGTCTTTGAAGAGCAACATACGGACTAAATTAAAAAGAGTATTTTGCTTAAAAGAATAATAACTGAATATTTATGACGACGCTACTTTTTAATCTCTGCAATAGCCTAATCCTATTAGCTTGGGGGACTATAATTTTTTTTCCAAAACAAAAATTATCTAATGTTTTGATTGATTATCCCTGGGTTCCATTGGGACTAAGTGTTTTTTATCTTTATTTCATCGTTATATCTGGAGGGCTTATGGAAGCAGACTTCAGCTCTTTGGAGGGCATTGTTAGTTTATTTCAAAAGGCAACTGCAGAATCTGCAGCAGCTGGCTGGTTACACTATTTAGCATTTGATTTTTGGGTTGGAGTGTGGATTGTCAAGCACAGCAGGAAACTTGGAATTTCACATAAAATCGTTGTATTCCCTATGTTGTTTACCTTTATGTTAGGGCCAACAGGAATTTTGGTTTACAGTTTAATTCTCCTCGGACGAAAGGCATTTATTCCGGCCAGTGAAAACTGATTTTTTGATTCAAATCTGGATGCAATGATTGGGCTACAGGGCAGCTAAGTGCCGAGCGCTCTAAAATCAATTTAGTTTTGGGATCAAAGGATTTGTTGAAGTGGATATCGACCTTTATTTCTGCAATTCTTCTCGGATCAGCAGCCATGATTTTTTCTACTTTAGCAGTCGTTCGTTTCAAATCTAATTCAAGTGATCGGGCTTTAATACCCATGATAGTTAACATACATGACGCCAAACTTGTAGCAACAGTATCTGTTGGCGAAAAAGTTTCTCCCTTGCCGTGGTTGTCAACAGGAGCATCTGTAATCAGTGTTGTAGATGAGGCCAAGTGAGTTCCTTCAGTTCGAAGGTCTCCTAAATAGTGTACTGTGCTAGTCATGAGGGAAATAATTTTAGATAGATAAAGTTTGCAAATACAGCCCCCAAGCCTAAAACTAAAGGGTAAACAAGAAAAAGCCAAAGGCTATCTTTAAAAGTGATTAATTCCCAATAGGACTTTGAATTTGCGAGTCCGTTGAGTAAATCATACCACGATTTTAATTGCAGTTTTACAGCGAGTATATTGGCGATAATTGCAGTGATTAAAATGAAAAGACCGATAAAATAGATTCGAATCATGGTCAAAAATAAGCAAGTTTGACAACTAATGTGTAAATTGAAACCAAACTTGAACACAATGTTAAAATGGATCTTAAAGGTTTTATTTACTGTAGGGTTTGTTTTGTCAAGTATTGTTGTAGGGGTTATGTATAGTAAGCTTTCGTTTATCGATTGGCCTTACTTAATTGGCGCATTAGTTTTTCTAGTAGCAGCTATTTTGGTACCAGTAAAAAATCAAACAAACTTCTAGGTTAAAACAAGGATTATGAACAAATTAATTTTAGGAATACTACTGATAGGGCCCACTTTAGCTCCCCTAAACGCTCAAAACAAGAAGGCGTTAAAAAAGGAGGTAATTGCTTCTGTAGAAACACAAAAAGACGAATTAATCACGGTGAGTGATAAAATTTGGGCAGCTGCTGAAATCGCATTTCAAGAAAAGGTTTCTTCACAAACCTTAATCGATTACGCTAGAGCAAACGGTTTTGATGTTCAGGTTGGGGTAGCTGAAACACCAACAGCTTTTGTGGCTACTTACGGATCGGGAAAACCGGTTATAGGAATTTTGGGTGAGTTCGACGCACTGCCAGGGATTTCACAGAAAACGGTACCCGAAAAAACACCATATAAAAAGGGAGCAGCCGGTCACGGTTGTGGGCACAATATGTACGGAACAGCAAGCCTTGGTGCTGCTGTTGCAATAAAAAATTTAATTGCTGACGGCAAACTAAAAGGAACAGTAAAGTTTTTTGGAACCCCAGCAGAGGAGAAGTTTTTTGGAAAACTATGGATGGCAAGAGCCGGTCTTTTTGATGATTTAGACGCTTGTTTAGATTGGCATCCAGCGGATACTACAGAGGCTGATGTTCAAAGTTCTTTGGCGTTGGTCGACTTTAAAGTTGAATTTTTTGGTCAGACGGCTCATGCCTCTGCTGATCCCTGGAACGGAAGAAGTGCTTCCGATGCTTTAGAATTGTACACCCATGGAATCAATTCATTTAGAGAACACGTAAAACCCACAGTTAGGATTCACTATCACATCCAAGATGGGGGTCAAGTGGTCAATGTGGTCCCCGATTACTCTAGGATTTGGGTAAGGGTAAGAGATACCAAAAGAGAGGGAATGAATGAAGTTTACGAACACGTTAAAAAAATGGCTGAAGGTGCAGCCATTATGGCAGATGTAGATTATGAAATTAATTTGATTTCTGGAATACACGAGATTTTACCCAACAGAGCTGGAGGGGCAGCAGTACAAGAAAATTTGGAAACTTTAGGCCCCTTGAGTTATACTTCCGAAGAACTAGATTTTGCTTATAAAATTCAAGAAGCAACATCCAAACCCAAATTGGGAATCAACGGTAAGATTACTCCATTAAAACCCACTGCCGAACACCCTATGGGAGGTTCAACAGATGTTGGTGATGTGAGTTTTTTAGTGCCAGTTGTTCGTTTGGGAGTGACTGTTGCACCGGAAGGAACACCTTGGCATTCTTGGGCTGTTGTTGCCTGTGGAGGAATGTCAATTGGGCACAAAGGGATGGTTTATGCAGCCAAAGCTTTAAGCATGTCTATGGTTGATTTATTTACAGATTCCAAGCTATTGCAGGAGGTAAAAGATGAATTTAAAATGCGTAAGGGAGACTATCGATACTCACCCATGCTTCCACCAGGGCCTCCACCAATTGGTGAAGAATAGAAAACAATACGGGGGCTTAGCTAATCCACTTACGCCCTCGCATTTCTTGTTTGACACTTTTTGCTAAGTAAACCAGGGCGAGCATATTAGGAATGCACATAAGCGCAAAGGCTAAATCAATAATACCGATAACCACTTCCACAGTTACTAAAGCTGATATAATAATGCTGCCCACATAGAAATAGTTGTAATAGATACCCCACTTTTTTTGAGTTAGGAACCCAAAGCACTTTACCCCATAATAGGAGTAGGTAAAAAGCGTTGAAATCCCAAAGACGAAAACCATAAGCAGTAACAGCTCATCTCCAAAGCCAAAAAATAAAATTCGAAAGGCTTCCAAGGTCAATACAATTCCATTGAGGTCAGTAACTTTATAAGCACCGCTTATGATGACAATCAGACCTGTAATGGTACATACCAATACAGTATCAAGAAGAGGACCAAGCATGGCCACCAAGCCTTCATCTGTTCCTCTTGAACTTTGTGATTGCCCGTGATACATCGGCGCATTTCCAACACCACTTTCATTGGAAAACACAGCTCTACGTACACCTAAAATAACCAGCCCCCAAAAACCACCAGTCACTGCCGTATCAAAATTAAAAGCTTCAGTAAAGATGAGATCAAGAGTTGGAAGGACTGCTTCACTATTCGAAACTAGGATAAATAACCCCATAAAAAAATAAAGCCCTACCATAACAGGAACCAAGTTTGAGGTGACTTTGACGATGGATTTAAGCCCTCCAAAAATGACAAATGAACTGGCTACTGATAAGACAAGCCCTATAAAAAACTTCCACTCAATATCACCTAAGGTTATAATTGAATCTGGCTGAACAACATTCATAAAAGTTTGAGTGAGTTGATTGGCCGTAAAAGCGGGGAGTACCCCAAATAGCCCAGCAATTGAAAACCATATAGCTAAGGGTTTCCCCCATTTTTTTATTCCCAATAGCATGTAAAACATTGGCCCTCCTAAAGGCTCACCGTTTGCCTCTGAAGAACGCAACTGAACAGCCAAGGTACAAGAGTAAAATTTAATAATCATTCCGATCAAAGCGGTAAGCCACATCCAGACTAGAACCCCTGGACCTCCCATATGAATGGCAATTGCTACACCGGAAATATTACCTAAACCCACGGTTGCAGCAAGCACTGCAGATAGCGCTTGAAAACGAGAAATTCCTTGATTTTTTTCTTTTAAAAAAAGGAGTTTAAAAGCAGGGCGTAACTTCAAAAGAGGGATTCCTCGACTATGAAACATCAGGTAAAGACCTCCTCCAACAACTGCAAAAAGCATGACCCATTCTAAAGGACTTATGATTGCTTTTAATAAAGTTTCTATCGAGTTGATCAAATCACTCATACAGTAAAGTAAAGATTAAATTTTGTTTTCATTTAAAAAAAATTGAACTTTATAGAAAACCAATAAACATGCAATCACGAAGAGACTGGCTTAAAGCCTCAATGGGAATTGGAGGATTGATGCTAGCACCATCCACCCTTTTAACTGCTCAGGAAAAAGAAAACTTCCAACCGAGAAGTTTGGAACCTGTAATTCGACTTAGTTCAAATGAAAATCCTTACGGTCCTTCGAAGTGGGTGAGAGAACGGATAAAGAATTCTTTTGAACACGCTTGTCGATATCCTTATGCATATTCAGACGATTTAGCAGAACAATTAGCAAAAAAGCACGGAGTATCTCCTAAATCAATCATCGTTACAGGGGGTTCCACAGAGGGATTAAAAGTAGCAGGGATTACTTTTGCAGCTAATGGAGGAGAAATCATTTCGGGACAGCCTACCTTTCTGGCAATGATGAATTATGCCGAACAGTGGGGAGCTACCGTAAAATGGGTCCCTGTGGGGGAAGACAAAGGATACGATTTGGACGCCATCGAAAAACAAATTTCCTCAAAGACAAAATTGGTATTCCTATGCAATCCCAATAACCCAACAGGCACCTTAGTTCCAGCACAAAAGCTTATTGATTTTTGCGAGGTTGCCAGTAAAAAGACGATAGTCTTTTCAGACGAGGCGTATTATGATTTTATAGAAGAGCCGAATTATCCCAGTATGATCGATGGGGTAAAGCGTGGGGATAATGTGATTGTTTCCAAAACTTTTTCTAAGGTTTATGGAATGGCAGGCTTGAGAGTTGGTTACCTTATTGCTAAACCTGAAATCGCCCAACAAATTCGTCAGAATGTTGTTGCAATGAGTAATGTCCTCGCAGTTGAGGCAGCGAAGGAAGCACTTAAAGATGAGGAGTTTTATAATTTTTCTCTCAAAAAAAACAAAGAGGCAAAACAGCGGATATACAAACTTTTAGACCACCTCAAACTTGATTATGTTACTTCACATACTAATTTTATCTTTTTTCACTCGAAGCGGGATATAAGAGCATTGGGGCCAGCAATGTTGGAGAAGGGAGTGCGAATTGGAAGGCCTTTCCCTCCCTTTTACGATTGGTGTAGGATAAGTACGGGAACCTCAGAGGAGGTTGATTTATTCATCAAGGGGATGCTTGAAATTTACCAAGCTTAAGCCTTAGTTTTCTTTAACGATAATGTAAGTTGCTTTAACTCCAGTTGCGAGGTTCCACCGATTGGCTCCAACCAATTTCCCTTCATCGTCAAAAACACGCACTTCAGCGGTATTCGGCCCAGATTCACCTTGATTAAGGGCTACGAAATCAATTTTATTAAAGCCTGGGATCAAGTCAATAGAGATCGTTTTAAAACTTTCTAATAAGAGGA
>Ga0213868_10004847_pt1 | contig 12213 bp, 5 predicted proteins | sample PICome_9_FD_160087 | JGI IMG/M metagenome (GOLD analysis project Ga0213868, IMG submission 160087) | Coastal seawater microbial communities near Pivers Island, North Carolina, United States - PICO127 | ecosystem: Environmental > Aquatic > Marine > Coastal | place: USA: North Carolina | collected...
ACACCTCGAAACAAAGCAGGGATGCCCCCTGCATCCATTTCTTGCTGTACATAACCCATGAATGATTTTGTAGGATGACCACAGCTCATGTCGCGATGCATTAAAACACGAACGGTTTCGATGGGTGTATTCCAACAGCTTCCGAGTCCTCCTATGATACCTGAAGCAACTTCTCCCAACAGACCATATTTGGAGACCAATTGAAGATTGGTACGACACAGTTCAGTGAAAAGAGTTCGAGAAGCCCACGTCGAAGCCTGTCGTGCAGCCATGGCATCTGCACCCACAAATAATCCACCTAAACCTTTTTCCTTGTATATTCTCTTCGCAACTGTGAACTCGTTATCATTTTCATATCCAGGTTTGTGTTTGTTGACATTCAAAGAAGTGAATGCCATCGTGGACGGTGTGAGAATAACAGCTTGAGCAACTCCACCCACAACCCCAGCAACAAAGGCAGCAGCATTGTTGGATCCTCCCATGGCAAACACGTAGCGTTTTGTCGCAACGGAGGCGCATAGAAATATGGCACCCTGTACGGCACCTTCCATGGTTCTACTTCTGGTTCCACTCCATAAATTAAGAATACCACCTGGTTGCGAAACTATATCACGAGTGCATTGCACGGGATTCTTATTAGATGTTGTAACTCTGCATTTGATGTTTTCGAGAGGAGTTCCGCCGGTAATGTCAGATGCCACTTTTAATACTGCTCCGCGGATCAAGTTTTGAAGGATGGGGCTGTTGGTTTTTATAAAAACTGGATTTGCTTGCACCACAACAATCCAATGAGATTGAAATAGTAAACATACACTAATAAATAGAGCCTTTATAAGATGTTTCATTTGGAATGGAAGGTAGTAATATGCTTTTATCTCGATAAGTAATAGTGAGTTACTTAGTTATGTGTTGTTTCTATTGTATTTTGTGAGATGGGAAAATCTTCTTTGGAACTTTTGGAACCGTTCATTTTTTGCGGGAAAGAAAAACGATGTGTCTTTTATCTTTTTCAGACTAAAAATGTGTGACCTGAGAACTAGTAAACTGATAATTGATAATACGGTAGACATATAAAACTCTATCACAACTCACAACCCACGAAAGATATTGTTCTTCCGGCTTGTTTAAATGTCATCATTATATCGTGAATCTCCCGACACGATCGCCAATAGGTTGTACTTGGCTGGTGTAACGGAAGATTGCTCTGAACAAGATATCTACCAGATGTTTAGTAGTCATTATGGCTCGTCATCTATAGAACGAGTACAAATTATATCGTTCACCAAAATGAAAAAAAGCAAGCAGAAACGAGCAAATGATCCCATCGCTTTCGTTACATGTCAAAATCCTGCAGTAGTACAACAAATCATTCAGGATTATAATAATAAAGAAATACATACTAAGCACTGGAAAAATACGTTTCAAAACATGGAAATGGCTGCTTTGCCCGCAAAGAAACAATCTCAAAACAATGATATGTTTCATCAAATTGAAACGTTGAGTAAACAAACAAATGTTATTCTTCAAGTAAATACATCACATGTACATCGCATGATAGATTTTATTGATCGTGAGATTATTTGCCAAAACATGAACCACAACAACAACAACACTGACTCCGAACGAGCGCCATGCATAGAGAACATTCAAATCATTGGAACATCCAAGGCTATTCCACCTTACCAATGTGTATCCTTCATATATATACATGCTGCATCCATGCAAGATGAAGATGATCTGTTCCATTACTTATGGTCTCCTAACCGTCACATCATTTCTAGATGTGCACTCATTAAAATGTATCGAGTGAATGGCGTATGTACCCTACCATTTCAAATGAGTATTCAAGACAAGACGAATCATATTGTTACATCTGCATTAGAACAATGGACAATGAGTCATAGTCATGTATTACAGAGAAAAGATCATGAGTATCATTTGAATATAAGAATAGAATCGTGTCCATCAAGATTACTACAAAAGAGTATGGTTCAAGCACTCTCCCACACGCTTCAAGATGAAATTGCTACTTTTCACAATACTTGTTCCATTCAAATGTCTTTAGATGATAATACTCATACATTGGCTGCAGTGAAATTGTATTCACCTCCAAAAAGCACAAAGTTGTACGAACGAGAATATGATTTATACCTGATTGGAATATCACGTTCCCTACCAAACCATGAAACTCGTGCAAGTACGGACAAAGAGATTATTTCGAAGCTAACGAAAGACAACGATGCTGACATTTTATGCAGAGCGTATTATAAACTTGAAGAAGCATTTCATAGGTATGATCGAAAATATTCAATATGTATGGATAATAAATATCCAATTGCATTCGATTGTGGATCGTCACCTGGAGGGTGGACCAAATATTTAATTGAATCTGTCAAGTGTATGAAAGTATATTCCTGTGATCCAGGTGCATTGGATTCATCTGTACAGTTGTTACAAGGTGTAGAGTATTTGAACATGAAGGGACGGGATGGAATGAATATCGTTCGTAACAACGGTGATTTGATCAATATTTGGGTGAGTGATATGTGTTTGGTAGATCCCTCGGAACAATTAAATCATTTATTTGCAGCGCATGAAAAAGGGATTTTGGCATCCGATGCCATGTTTGTATTGACAATCAAATGTAACACGGGTCATTCCAAAGGTTCATATGATAAGACATGTCAAGAAGAGGTACTGAGACTTGAACAAACTCTGGATGTCACGGATGTTTACATTTGTCATTTGTTTTCTAATCGCAAGGGAGAAAGAACCATCATGGGAAGATTGAATAATAGTAAGAAGTAGAAGGAGTGCAGCAGGTTTTCATCTGACTTTGATGTCCTTTCTGGTCACGTTTTTCCAAAGCTGAAAGCAAATTTCTTCTTCTTCAAATCTCAAAGCAATCAATACACAACAGAATGATGCAAACAAAAATTAATTAGTGACGCAAAAACAAATGTGAGAAAACTGAAGCCATGCGAAATATGCAAAATCCATTATGAAAATATTTACTCTCTATGTTCTTTGTCATTTTGATTGTAGTGACATTACAGGTTATTGCAAGATAAATAAAATAAAATAAAGTTCCCATAGTACTTTTCCCTCCAGACTCCAGACAATAGTACGACAAACATGCTATCAATCCATTGAACTTTTCTACACGTGAGACGAATGATTCTAACACCATTCTCGTATTTAGCATTTATATTTTTATTCGACTCTGTATTCATAGCCCATCGATGGATCCTGTGCGCAGGCGAACCCGTTGGCCCAAAGAAGCGAAAAATCCTAATTTTGGATGTGGATAACACTCTCTACAAGGAAAAAGAGCTGCAAATCCTCAACAAAGGAATCGAACAACAAATTATTGACAATACGCATTCGTTTTGTCAGCGCTTATTCCATTTATCGAAGAAGCAATGTGATGATTTGTACTTGAAGTATGGTTCAACCATTGAAGGATTAAGATATTTGATTTCAGAGGGAAAGTTAGAACTAAAATCTGAAGCCAATGCTGCTGCTGCAGATGATACCTCCTTGTTAGACTCCGTCATGGTAAAGTATTATCACGACGTATACAACAATATCGATATGACAGGATTGATGCTTTCTACCGATCCAAAGGAGGTACAAAAAACAGGGTACAATCATGCAACACTGAAATCTAAACGTATCATTCTACAAACACTGCTCAAGCATTCACCATATCCAATATACTTTGCCTCCAATTCACCCCTCTCACACGTGAGAAAAGTATTAAGAAATTTGGGTTTAAATGATGTACCGTATTTCAACATAATTACTCCAGATTCTACCCGATTACAACTGCAGTCGAAGTTAAAGTTGCCTTACCCTACAAAGTTTCACCCGATGGAATTTTACAGTGATATCCTTAAGGAGCACAATGCACAAAATTGCGATTTCTATTTGATTGACGACTCCTTGAAAAACATTGAATCAGCTTCCAAACTAGGTTTCAAAGGAATTTTAGTACACAACGATAACGATGATTCAAACACGAATCATCGTACCTTAGAACAAGCGCTAGCAGTTGCGTTTGGACACATGGAGTCTGCCGAAAATTATCTTTGGCATGAAGATGATTATGATACTACATATGCGTTCTCAGATGTTAAATATCTTTCCAGTAAAAATGTTGTCGACCGAGAAGCGATGGATACAGAAGTATGGAATAACATGATGCTGAAACTTGTTGAAATCTCCAAGGATGTCAATAGCAGTTCTACAAAAGTTCGAATTGTAGATATTGGAGCAGGATTGCTATTGATTCTTGACATGTTAATGTTTGGGCACAAAGGAAAGGAATCTTTACTAACAATTATGCGCCATGAGGGGATCTCATTCATGGAGTACACTGCATACGAATCGAATAAAAATTTGATTCCTAGTTGCTTTACCAAATTACGCGACTTAGGCTTTCAGCGAGTTTCAAGTGGGAACGACGATTCTGCTGATCAACTCAGTGGCATGTACATATTTGAAAAGACTGCGGAGATATCTATTCGTGTTACTTTAAAAGTCAAAGATTTTAGTCATGATGTGCTTGGCGAATCTGAAAGACCTCACTTGATCGTCGGTTGTTGCTTTGCAGATTTATTTGATCCAGATGTTCTTGTTAGCTCCATACTGCACTTTACCGGTGATGTATCTTATGGAGGAGGAACAAGTAATTATTCATCAAAGGAAGTCATGAAGGATATACTCTTATACTTTCCGATCACATTTTCAGGCACGACTCAGTTCGTTCCCCCACAACCATTTCAATTTTTCTCCAACAGTAATCCGGCTCCATCTGATACTCTTGCATTTCAGTTGTACGCTTCAAGCTTGGCTCATCAACATGGTCATAATCTAGATCCCGACAAACTGATTTCGTCTATGAAAGAGACAGGAATAGACCTGATCGAATCAGCTCCTTCTATATGGAACATTGAATCAGAAAAACACAATTATCTCTGGCGTACAATGCTATACTTCTTTGGAACCAGTGCAGGTCCAGAGCTCTTGAAACATAATTGGAATTCGTATGAATGGCTGAATAGAGCTCGTAAGTTCCTACCAAAGATTCGAGTCATAAACAAAGATTTGTTATTCAGGATTACTTCTATTTATGATTCAAGAAAGGTAGATACGCATCAAAATCTCAATCCAAAGAGGGAACAAAAGACAATGATCGAAGAGATTGAATTCAGATCTCCCAACAATGTCGGAAAATCGATTACAGAGCGGCCTATAGATGATCCAGGTCATCTCAAACCGAATCAAGTCGAAATCAAATCCATGTACTCTCTCATTAGTTCCGGTACAGAACTCAAAATTTTTAAGGGTGCATTCGATGAAGCAGCACTTGACGTTAACATCAAAGGAATGGAAGATCAATCGATGAAGTATCCACTTTCATACGGTTATTCCATGGTAGGAGTGGTTATCCGGTGTGGAGAAAATGTCAAAGATCCTCAGGATCTCCTTGGAAAGATAGTCTTTTCGTTTTCTCCACATGCTTCCCACGTCATTGTTGATCGAGAATCTATCCACATTGTGCCCGATGGAATATCTCCGCAAGACGCTATATTCATGCCATCCGTAGAAACTGCGTTATCGATAGTTCACGATGCACACGTGCGTTTAGGTGAAAATGTGGCAATATATGGCCAAGGATTGATTGGGTTATTAGTAAATGCTATCTTGAGTAAGTATAATTGTCATCAAGATCAATCATCGTCTTCATCGTCCCCATCATTTGGTCGAGTCACAGTGTTTGATACTCTACCCGACCGACTTGCTACGGCTAGCATCATGGGTGCAACTCAAGCTCTGTTACCATCGGAAAGTGAAGCAGCAGGGCCATTTGATGTATCAATCGAAGTCAGCGGAAACTCCAAAGCTCTTCAATCGGCCATCGATCATACTCGAGATGGAGGACGAATTGTCATTGGCTCATGGTATGGAAATTCAAACATCGACTTGAAGCTAGGAATTGATTTTCATCGAAGTCATAAAACGATCAAGACAAGTCAAGTAAGTACTATTCCTGCCGAATTGTCTCTGCTCTGGGATAAGCAGCGGAGATTTGATTTATCGTGGGAGCTTGTAAGATCGTTGAAGCCAAGTCGTTTAATTAGCAAGATTTTAACATTAGATAAAGCCCAGGATGCTTATGAAGCATTAGATAAAGGTCAAGAGATTGCGATCGCATTCGAATATAAATAAGAATTCTTTTTTTTGAAGAATTACGAAGCAGTCCTTTCAAGTGTGGATTCGTTTATTCCTCGACTATCTGATGACTATTACTGTCTTCAATAACAATATTATGCTAAAGTTGCTGCTTTTGTAAATACTGTAATGGTTTTTGAACTATACATCGCTTATTTAATTGCCTACTCGCATGTTGCAGACTTTGAATTTTCGCAGGATCGTGCTATCCTTGTTTTTTGGAAGAAACTTCAGAAGACTGCCATGGAAGATTCATATTCGTGTACTGCTGCTGCTGTTGAGATTGCTGTGCGATTTCAGCTTGCCGGAACCTTTGCTCATTTGAATTATTTTGACTTCTCAAGATAATCGGGTGAATCATTCTCCTCTCTATGAGGTTTGTACCATTCATGTTTACGTCCATGCCTATGTTATTGCTCGTATTATAGAAAGGGTGCAGAAATGTAACGTAACGAGGATCATGGCCTATTCCTAGTGCAAAGTTAGGCATGGCTATGTTATGCATATGTGTATAATTAGGAAATTGTGCCTCATCGTTACGATGACTTGAAAACAAATTGGGTATTTTTTCAGCCTTGCAGTTCATTTCGAGACAAAGCGTTCTATTGTCTCTGACAAACTTTTCGTGGTAGTATGCACCTCTCCATGCCCCACGACTGACACGCTTGAAGTTCCAACGGGCCAATTTTCGAGTAAAACTGTAGAACTTGGTGGATGATCCGAAGTATGTAGGCAAGATTTGCTGCGAAAAGATTATTTTGTCCGTAATCATAAAGGCCTTGCCATTTGGGAGCCACTTAATGGCGCCGTCCACTTCTGTGATAACTTTATGCAGTCGAGCTGGAAAGAAGTTATCCAAATCTGAGTTATGCTGCTTGTTAGGACCAGTGAGAGAGTTGGGAATGTTAGAATTATGAGACGCAGAGGGGTTCGCAACCGGATCCGTGGAAACCGTCTCGGACTGGTGGCTGCAAATGGGGTCTTCATAAGCAGGATTATTATTAGTAGTAGAAGTTTTAAAGTCTTGGATCTCCTTATTTGCTTCTACAACTACATCAGAAGTACAATTAGATTTTATCGTGGTTTCTGTGTCGTCTTCTGGGTGGAATGTCATTGGAATTTGTATGAGCCTTTAGAGTGTCAAAAACCCACTATTTTAAAATAAAATAAAAATAAAAAAAAAGAAGTATGTGGTAGAGAGCAGATGGGAGCTTGGTTGACTGGACACTTCTGACGTCACACTATCGGTGTCGATAAAAACCTTTTACACATTCTTTGAGAGCCCTCTCAAACACAATTTTTTCAATGTGTCTTTTCATCTCATAGAATTTGATTCCTTTCAAATATATTTTTCATACTTCATACCATTTAATTTTGAAGAACATTTCGCGGTTCATATGTACGGAATTACTACCTCCGTAGATGACTAAACTATTCATTGTTGTGGATTATCCTTTCGAATGACTGATTCTTTTCCAAACGCCCTTGCTTCAACGAACAAACACAGCAATTTATTACAAATTGATTTTACATTGCCGTCCTGCGAATTTTTAATGAATAGGAGCTAGGAGCACTATTCCTCTGATTGCTATTCACATTTTTCAAAGACTTTTTTTATAAAAAATGTCGAACATTTGGCTTGTCATGAACTAAAATGACAGTATGAGAATACTACTACGAGCTATCAGTGTTACAATTCATTAGACAAATATATTTCTATTTTTTTGTTAAATTATATTATTTCAAACATGGACAATTTGTGGTACTCAATAGTTCTCAAATGAATCACTCCGAAATACCGATTTGTGGTACTCAAAATTACTCAAATGCATCACTCGGAAATTCCAGTAGTTTGGCAGCTGAACTCTTGGTTTGAAGCGTATGAAGTCTATTGAAGAGCCTTTGAGCGTCTTTCTCAGAAATGACAAAAGAACCAACCACTATACCACCACCAGTATCATAATTGTTTTTCTTCTTACGAGAATAACTTGTGGTATGGGTTTCGTAAAGTCGGATGAATACTGTCGGCACCTCACTTCCAGTTTCAGTAACAGCGCTTTTCTTCATCATTTTAGGTTCATTTTGATCATCCGAGAAGCGAGTACTTAACTTCTTTGAGTAACTGATTGTATGTTGATTATGTAATCTGTTGCTTACAGCAGTGCTTGTCACATCTGACAGTTTCGTTTTCACAAATTTACTACAAAGTTCGAGTTCATGTTCGTTAGAAGGTTCATGCGATCGAATGTTTTTAGTTTTGGTGGTGTATAACTTCAAGAAAAGTTCATTTGCTTTGCCTCCAGAAATTAATTTTGATTGATATTCAACGTCATCTGTTGCTGGTGACTTGTTTCTCTGTTTACCCTTATCTGTGTTTTTGAGACTGAAACCGGGAGACAATTTGGCTTCAATCTCTTCTCTTTTTGCTTTACCTTGGGAATTCCAGTTATCTAGATTAGTAAAGATTCGTTCCATAAACGTAGAATTATCTAACGTTTGATTGAAGAAAGATGGCAATGGTCTTGCCTTGAACGGTTCTGGCTTGGAAGATCTCTTTTCAGCGATTAAAGCTCGTCTGTACTTGCCGTCTTGGATCATCCTTGAAGTTCGGTCACAACGAGCATAGATTCCTGAATCCCTCAACACCTTAACGCGAATACTAGACTCTAGGGATCTTGGTGCCTCTTCTAAATCTCGTTCTTCACGGAGGAGGACAACGTTGTTGTCGTCTTGTTCTTCCTCAGGACCTCTTGACCCCTCGCGATGATACTGGACAAGAGATATCTTAGCTTTATATTGATTACCATCAATAAATAACTGATTATTTGCAGACAACTTAATGATCATCTTGTAGGAATTATGGTGAATCTGAATTACCTGATGGCCTGGCCAAAATATGAGTTAGACTGAGGACTTTGGACTTCAACGGATGAGGGGTATAGCTAAATGTACTAATTTAGCTGTATTTTAGACTCCTTCGGCATATTGGCGATGGATACCCGCGGGTGTATCACGAGTTTCCTGGGATGTCTTTTGTTGCACGCCTTTCACTTAGATCAACATACTTCATTGATCTTCAAAGCTGTTTTTTAATTTTATTACCTTGGAATGACGTGATCAGCGACGTGATCAGCATCTCATCTCAGGGTTCCACCATAACTGCCAACCTATTCAAATTTTCAAACCGATAGACTGATTGGGATGTGTTATAGATTGATTATCAATCTTACTTAGTGCTTATCATATATATATCATTATTAGTTTACAATTTGGTTCTCATATATAGAATAAATATATTTTTGCTATAGAATGACTCTATTTGGTACTATAGAATGTATCACAAAGAAATCTGATGCAGGGTCGCAACACTCACTCTTCAAAATCAAAAACACCAGAATCTTCCTTTATCTCGGTGAAGCGAAGATTTGGGAGCTTTTTTCTAGTTGTAAGTCTATTTTCATCAAATTCCAGAAGAAAATTTGAGGGTTCTTCACTGGAAAATAGTTTTCTACCTCCAACTTTTGTCGATACAGTACCAATACGCCCCTTTTTCTTCTGAAACTCGACGTTTTCGATAGTACCATGTGGATTATGCGGCAAAGAAAGACTTTCATGTGTCAATTTACTTTCATCTCCATTCTGATCATGAATATTCACAGTGGAGGAGCCACGATTGTGGTGAGAGTTTTTGAGCTTGTAGTTACTATCAACATCCATCTTCGCGTGACTCCTAGCACATGTACTGACGTTAAATCCAGTAAGAAGCCGAGTTGAACGATTCCTCTTCCTACTAAAACGCTTAGTCTTTGGGACGGAGATTTGCTTCCTTTCCAAAGTGACGGGCTTTTGATAACGATCCTCATAATTATCCATCATTATAGATTTGTGTCCAGCTCTTTTGGGTGCGGTTTTTGTTGATAGAGTAACTGGTACTACTGACACAGATTTACTATCAGATGAGACAATGGCATCAGATGTTGCTAGATTTTGTGACGACTTGGCCAGTCGCGAACTTCGACGTTTCGGGACTGAGTTTCCACGTGATTGGAGCTTTCTGGAACTCAAAGTATTTGCAGCATTTTTCTTACTCGCACCTTGGATTATAGGAGCATGACTGTTACAATCGAATGAATCGCCTGCAAAGCTTTTGGTTGATGCTTTATTCGTTACTGTAGCCGAAACGTTGAAGTTCGACTTCTCATTTATTTGATTTGACAAGAAAGGTGTCACGTTATCCGTTTTGCACTTTTGATTCGCTTTAAGCGTCACCTGCTTTGTTCCATGTTTCTCATCGGTCTTCATTTCGCCAGGTAATTTATCTACAATCATAACCTTTTCATTTTCCTTAAAGTTACTTGCGGAATCACTGGAAGAAATACTTGACGATGCGATGGATAAATTATCATTATGATTGGTCTTTTCCGTGTCAAATTTTCCATTTTTTTGGTTCGGTGGTTCCAGACTCATGGAACCAACAACTAGGTTTTCTGCATGATTTTGGATTGTTTTGGTTGTTGGAGTAACTTGATTCTTTGCACCATTTTGCGAAACTTTATGTCGATGCTGCAGTGTCAATCCCCGTGAGTGCGAGTTGAGATATTCCTCATGGTGCATCTCATCCAATCTGCCACATTGCAGTCCTTTGTAAATTCTTGATTCCAAATTTGGAATCATGGATGAAACAGCGTCTTTCACTTTCGAATCAATGACTCCCACACCGATACTATTCATATCACGGAAATGATGATGTATTTGTGTATAAATCATTTGCGATATGTCCGGAGCAGAAATATTTTGTTGGGACATCAAATCATACTTGGTTTGCAATTTTTGCACACGAACTTGACTCTGCATCAACATTTGTTTGTTGTTTTCCAATTCCAGCATGAATTTATTTTGTAAACGAAGAGATACTGTTTGTATCTCTCTATTGAATGCTTGAGTAAGTCGTTCTTCTTGTTTTTGTAAAGCACTTTGAATTCGATCCTGAATCATTTGTTCTGATATTTGTGGTTGCTGGAGTAGGAGATCGTTTCGTGTATGCAATTGTTCTATACTTTCGATCGTTGTTTGAACAGTCGCACTGAGTGCCTCAAATTCTTGTCTCCATTTGTCTTCTAGTTTATGGATAGATTTCATTGTTGTATCTTCTGTGATAATAGGATGAGCATCATCGTTGGCATTGCTCATGGTCGTGGTCCCGAGACGCGCATTGGGAAGTGTACTATCCTTCCCCTTTGATTTCTTGTTAGGAGATTGCATGACACTTAGGGCAGCTGCGATCCAACTTCTTTTGTTATTCTTTCCCTTGTGAAGATATCCCATTGTACATCCAGTAGTGCTGGTGTTTGTATTCGTAGTTCCATGATGATGGGAGCTGTGCGTTGTCACTGTATGCACAGTGGGTTGACTTGGAATTATGTTATTATCAGAATTATGAAATCTCGAATAACTCTGGTTATCGTCCCAACTGAGGAAGCGCTGAGAATGACTGTACCTTTGACTGCTTTTCTGACTGAACGACTGTGAATGATCACTGTCCTTTGGAACGTTTGGATTGATCCTTTTATTCATATCTCGAACGTTTCCATTGGTGTCATCCTCCTTGCCTTTTTGTTGTTGGCGCGGTTCTGTCGCGGCGTAGGACAACGTTGAAATCGAATGAGTCCGTTTTTTTCGCTGGGAACTTTGACTGGGGGTCATGAGCAACAACGCACGTCGAGCATAGTAGGACATGTTGTAGTTGTTGTACTTGATATTGATATGAATGATGTTGAGGAGGAGGAGGAAGACGAAGACGAAAGGAACCGTTCACCAATTTGAATTTCAAAAAATAGTGAAAAAAAGATTTTTTTTTTGGTTCTTCCGAAGAGCTGTAGTCTTTCATTTTTTTGACCCTTTCGGTATCCCATCCAAAACCCTAAACCTTGGAACACTATGACCCTTGAGTTTACCATTTCTTACAGCGCCGAACGC
>Ga0213868_10004848_pt1 | contig 12213 bp, 11 predicted proteins | sample PICome_9_FD_160087 | JGI IMG/M metagenome (GOLD analysis project Ga0213868, IMG submission 160087) | Coastal seawater microbial communities near Pivers Island, North Carolina, United States - PICO127 | ecosystem: Environmental > Aquatic > Marine > Coastal | place: USA: North Carolina...
GTCGTGGCGCGTCTGGCGCAGATTTACGCCGGTATCGCCTGAGGCTTTGACCATTGGGGCTGCTCTGATAGAGTGCGGAAAAACACGGTTTGAGCAGCCCTATGGCCTTGAGAATATTTAGTTTTATGGTTGAACCCTTGGGGGTTGGGGCGTCTTGCACGGGCGGTGTGCGATGATCTTGCGTGCCCTGACCCTGGTGGGCGGCCTTGCGGGGGCCGCGACGACGTCGCAATTTCCTGAGTTTTCGCAGCAATATGCCCAGCGTCTTGGCGGTGCCGTGGATGCGCTGGCCGAAGTGGTGGCTGATTTTGACGCCTCGGCGCTGGCTGTCGGGCTGGACCGTGAGGGGGCGCTTGCGCAGATGCAAGGCACTGCCTTTTTGGAGCGCAGGCGCGGTGACATGACGGCAACTTTCGCCCGCTATGACAGGTTGCAGGCTGATTTGACGGCGCTTGACGGGCAGGGGCCCTTTATGCGGGCCTATCATTTGTCCCGTTTTTCAGACCGCGATATTGCGCAGGCCGCATGGTCGGCCTACCAGCCCGCCCTGCCGTTGAATTTCGCCGGGATGACCTTTGGCGGGGTCGGTTTTTTGCTGGGGGCCCTGGTCTGCGGTCTGGTGGTGCGTCTGCTGGCCTGGCCTTTTCGCCGCCGCCGTTCTACCGGTTCAAACCCCGCTTGACCCTGCTGTGACAAAGCCTCAGGTTGCGCAGCACCTGACAGGATCCTGACCATGGCCAACACTGCCCCCTTTGCCCCTTTTGAATGGATGATCGCCTGGCGATATCTGCGTGCCCGGCGCGCCGAGGGCGGTGTCAGCGTGATGACCTGGATCAGCCTGATTGGGATTACATTGGCGGTCTTTGCGCTGATTGCCACACTGTCTGTGCGGTCTGGTTTCCGCGCCGAATTCGTCGGCACCATCCTGGGGGCGAATGCGCATGTCACGGTCTACCAGCTGGGTCAGGTCGCACCCAACGGGCAGATCGACCGAACGATCACCGATTACGAGGCGCTGGCCGCCCGGGTCGCGGCCGTGCCCGGTGTGACCCGTGTGGCCCCGCTGGTGCGCCAGCAGGTGATGGCGAACAACAGACAGTCCAACGCCGGTGTCGAGGTGTTCGGCATTGCCGCAGCCGATCTGAAAACCATTCCGCGTGTTGCCGCCTCTGATCAGGCACGCGGCGATATCGACCGTTTCGATCAGGGCATCGCCCTGGGCATCGGGCTGGCCAATACGCTGGGGGTCGGCGTGGGCGACCGGGTCAAGCTGATTTCACCCAACGGGGTAAAGACCGCCTTTGGCACCAGCCCGCGGGTGAATTCCTATGAGGTGGTCTATATCTTTGCCGCCGGGCGCTATGACATCGACCGGACGCGGGCCTATCTTCCGATCGCCGAGGCGCAGGCCTTTTTCAACCGCGAGGGTGTGGCGGATGAACTTGAGGTGATGATCGAAGATCCCGAGCGGGTTGACGATCTGGCCTATCCCTTATTGCAGGCCGCGGGCGAACGCGGGCAGATCTGGACATGGAAGGATGCCTCCGGGGCCTTTCTGAACGCGCTGGACATTGAGGACCGGGTAATGTTCGTGATCATGTCGGTGCTGGTGCTGATCGCCGCGATGAACATCGTGTCGGGGTTGATCATGCTGGTCAAGAACAAGGGGCGCGACATTGGCATCCTGCGCACCATGGGCCTGACCGAAGGGTCGATCATGCGGGTGTTTTTCATCTGCGGGGCCTTTACCGGGATCATCGGGACCGCGCTGGGCGTGGTGCTGGGCTGTCTTTTTGCGATCTATGTCGACCAGATCTTTGGCTTTGTGAATTACCTGTCTGGCGGTACTGCCTGGGATGCATCCGTGCGGGGTATCTATTTCCTGCCGGCCAAGTTGCAGTTGGGTGATGTGTTGTCAGCCGTGGCGCTGTCGCTGGGCCTGTCTTTTGTCGTCACTTTGTTTCCCGCGCGCCGTGCCGCCCGGATGAACCCGGTTGAGGCGCTGCGCTATGAATGATCCGGTCCTCAGCCTGTCTGGCATCACCAAATCCTACAATCCGGGCAAGCCGAACGAAGTGCAGGTCTTGCGCGGTGTCGACCTCAGCATCGCCGCAGGCGAAGTCGTGGCGCTGGTCGCGCCTTCGGGGGCGGGTAAATCAACGCTGCTGCATATCGCGGGCCTGCTGGATACGCCCGACACGGGGCTGGTGCATATCGGGGGGGCCGATATGACGGGCCGCTCTGATCGTCGCCGCACGCGGGTGCGGCGCGCGGATGTGGGGTTCATCTATCAGTTTCACCATCTGCTGCCAGAGTTCACGGCGCTGGAAAATGTCATGCTGCCGCAACTGGCCAATGGCACCTCGCGGGCGGCGGCGGAAACACGGGCCAATGCGCTTTTGGACAAGGTTGGCATCGCCGCGCGCGCGGGTCACCGGCTCGCGGCGTTGTCGGGCGGCGAACAGCAGCGTGTGGCGTTTTGCAGGGCGCTGGCAAATGCACCGGGGCTTTTGCTGGCCGATGAACCCACTGGAAATCTTGATCCTTCGACCTCGGATCAGGTTTTTGGCGCGCTGATGGAACTGGTGCGTGACACCGGCTTGTCCGCCCTGATCGCGACCCATAACCTTGATCTGGCAGCCCGGATGGATCGCCAGATCAGACTGGATAATGGCCAGCTCGTACCCGTTTAGGGTATTGCGGCGCTTGACGCTGTCGCTTTGCTTGATCACAGTATAAACGTCCCAAGGGGCGGTCATGGGATAAGGCATAGTCATGGTTCAGATTTCACTCGATAAAATCGAAGCGACAGTGAAAACTGCCCTGATGGCCCATGGCGCAGAGGCATTTGCCGCCGCCGAAGTGGCCCGCGCGGTCGCGGCTGCCGAATCTTTTGGCAACAAGATCTGCGGCCTTTACTATGTAGAAAGCTATTGCCAGCAGCTTAGCTCCGGTCGGGTCAAAGGGGATGTGACCCCGACAGTCACCACCCCGCGCAGCTCAACCATCCATGTGGATGCGCATTTCGGCTTTGCCCAGCCTGCCTTTGCCTATGGGCTGCCGCTGGCATTGGACGCAGCCCGCCAGACCGGCATTGCGACACTGGCCGTGGGCCATGCCCATACCTGTACATCGCTGGGTTATTTCACAGAACAAATCGCGCGCTCCGGCTTTATCGGGATGGGCTTTACCAATGCATCACCCATCGTGGCGGCACCGGGCGGCAAGACCCGCGTGATCGGCACCAACCCTATCGCCTTTTCGGTGCCCGACGGGCAGGGGGGGATCGCGATGCAGTTCGACCAATCCACCACCACCGTCGCCCTGGGCAAGATCACCATGGCCAAGGCCGCAGGCCAGCCGATCCCCGAAGGCTGGGCCGTTGATGCCGCAGGCCAGCCCACCACTGATCCGGCGGCCGCATTGCAGGGCTCGCTGGTCTCCATGGGCGGCTACAAGGGCTGGGGCTTTGGATTGATGGCTGAAATACTTGCGGCGGGGATGACGGGCGGCGTGTTGTCGCGCGATGTCAAACCGCTCAAGGCCCCCGAAGGGACGCCCCATGATCTGGGCCAGTACTATATCGTCATAGACCCCTCGGCATCGCCAGATTTCGCGGCACGGCTGACGGCCCTCAGTGCCGCAGCCAGCGCCGATGAAGGCGCGCGCATGCCGGGCCAGAACAAGGTGCCCGCCGATCCGGTTGAGGTAGAAGACCACGTCTGGGCCCTGATGGAAACGCTGGCGGGCTAAACCTGCTGGGTCAGCCAGACGCCTGCGGCCATCAGCGCAATGCCGCCCGCGCGCGCCAGCCCCAGCGGCGACACCTGCGCGCCAAACAGCCCGAAATGGTCAATGGCGGCAGCAGAAATCAACTGTCCCAGCAGCACGAAAAAGACCGCGTTCCCCACGCCGAAATGAGGCGCGATATAGGTCACTGTCAGCACGTAAAAGGCCACGAAACTGCCTGCTATGAATAGATGTTTGGGTGCGGTGGCGAACCGTGCCAGACCTTGGGGGCCGGTCGTTACAGCCACCACAAAGGAAATCGCCAGCGCCACGGCAAAAAGCACCGTTGCCGCCGCCGCAGGCGATCCCACATGTTTGCCCAAAGCCGAATTCATTGCGGCCAAAAGCGGAATGCCAATGCCCGCGATCAGCATGATCAGCGCATAATGTGCCATGATTTGCCTTTCGGGGCAGTTATTTGATCTGTATCATGGTAGGATAGTTACCAGAGCGCAAGATCGCTCTACCGCTGTGCAATTGGAGGGCGTGTTATGCAGTCAGTACTTACATCTTTAGGGGCAGCCTGTGGTCTGGCTCTGCTGGTGGGCTGCGCACCGATCTCCATGCCGGAGCCGCAAGAGGGCGCTGCCTTCTTTGCGGCCAATTGCACGGCGTGCCACGGGGCGAACGGGCGGGGGGAGGGACCCGGCGCTGCCGGCCTCTCGCCCAAGCCCACTGACCTGACCTTGCTGGCGCGCAACAATGGCGGCACCTTTCCGACGGCGCGCGCGCTCAGCTATATCTACGGCGATCCCGATGGCGGGCATCTGGCCCGTGTGATGCCCCAGTTTGGCGGGGCCATGGCCGATGATCTGGTCCCGGTCGAGGTGGATGGCATCCTGACACCGACGCCGCGCGCCTTGGCCGGATTGCTGAGCTATCTGGAAAGCATTCAGGGCTGACCGCCCAGGCTACCCACAAATCCCGCGCATCTCGACCCCGTCCCACGGCAGCCGCACATTCCATTCACGGCTTTGGGGCAGGGGCTGTACCGGCATGACCTGTGCGATCAGCGCATGCAGCCGCTGGGTGCGCGGTGCCTTGGGGGCCAGCGCACGGCAACAGACGTATTCCTCCACGATGGAGCCTTGCTGCTCATAGGCGAAATCGCCAAAGCGGCGGTCGGAGTTGATTTCAAACAGATAGGGGTCGGCCCCGCCGCCATGTTCTGACGCGGCACGCAGCGGCGAATAGCCGGTGGTGGCGCGGTTCTGCCACTGCCAGACATGGGTCAGCTCATGGGCAAACAGCATGGCCGCGATGATCCCGATGGTGTCGGGATAATCGGGCAGGTAGTCCTGCAAAAACCAATCCTTGTCGAACAGGATGGTGTTGTAGACCGCGACCGCCGCAGGCTTTGTCGTCACGATCTCATCTGTGGGGGGCGGCAGGATCAGCTCGCGGCAGGTGGTGCGCGGCCGTGGCTTGCGCCGAAAGGTCACCGCACGCGTCGGTGCCCCGTCATGCAGGCGCACCGCGTCCATGTTCAGCGTGTCACCGTGGATCGTGCCCAGAAACGCCCGCTCGTTTTCGGTCAGGGCCCGCCCGCAAGAGGCCAGCAGCAGCACAAGGATCAAGGCGCGCAGCATCGCGGGGGCGCTAGCGGGCAAAGGTCGCCGTGGCCAGCGCCACAGCCTTGCCCGACGGCTCCGCAATCAGCGTGCAGCGGGTAAAGATCATCGACCGCCCCGCCCGCGTCACCTCGGCCAGCGCACGGATGCTGTCACCTGTGGCAGGGCGCAGGAATTGCGTGTCCAAGGTGACAGTGCTGACCGGTGCCATCTCATCCAGATGGCCTATGCAGGCAAAAACCATGGCCGTATCGGCCAGCGCCGCAAGGGTCTGGCCCGACACGATATCGCCCATACGGGTGATGTCAGCGGTGATGGGGATGCTCAGCGTGGCCCCCTCGGCCCCGATCTGGTTGATTTCAGGCTGCAAGGCACGGATCCAGGGGGCAAAATGCTGGTCAAGAATGGCTTGGGCGGCTTGGGGCGTCATCTGGGGTCTTTCAGCTAAGGTCGGCTCAACCCCACCCTAGGACGCCACGCGCGGGATGGGTAGTGCGCGGTTTCATCTGATGCGCCTAAAAACCCAGCCAATGCTGTTCCGCCTCATACGAACCAAAGACGTGTTGCACAGCCTAAGTCAGGTCGCGCTAAAGCCCCTTCCTCATGCGGGAAAGGGAAGGTTCTATGCGCCCAACGGCGCATTGCGGTGTGGTGTTGGGGGGGACGGATAATGACGGATAAACACCCGGGTTTTCAAAAAACCCTTAAACATCCAACTCCGCGAGATCGGCGAACTTGGCGTTCTCCTGGATATACTGGAACCGCAGTTCGGGCTTCTTGCCCATCAGCCGCTCTACCAGATCGCCGGTCTCTCCGGGGATGTCCTCGTCCACGGTCACCCGGATCAGCTTGCGGGTGCTGGGGTCCATCGTGGTTTCCTTGAGGTCCTTGGCATCCATCTCTCCCAGACCCTTGAACCGTTGCAGGTCGATCTTGCCCTTGCCGCCCAGACCCTTCTCCAGCCAGTAATCCTTCTCGGCCTCATCGGCGACATACATCCGCTTGGCCCCCTGGGTCAGGCGGAACAAGGGCGGGCAGGCCAGATAGAGGTGGCCGTTGTCGATCATCGGACGCATCTGGGTGAAAAAGAACGTCATCAGCAGGGCCGCGATATGGGCACCGTCCACATCCGCATCGGTCATGATGATGATCTTTTCATAGCGCAGATCATCCAGATTGAACTTGGTCCCCATGCCCACGCCCATGGCCTCGCACAGATCGCTGATTTCGGCATTGGTGGTCAGCTTGTTTGAGGCGGCGCCCAGCACGTTCAGGATCTTACCCTTCAGCGGCAGCAGCGCCTGCGTTTTGCGGTCCCGCGCGCCCTTGCCAGAGCCCCCCGCAGAATCGCCCTCCACGATGAAGAGCTCGGTGCCCACGCGGTCTTTCGATGTGCAATCTGTCAGCTTGCCGGGCAGGCGCAGCTTTTTGGTGGCGGTCTTGCGCGCGGTTTCCTTTTCCTGACGGCGGCGCAGGCGTTCCTCGGCGCGCAGCACCAGGAAATCCAGGATCGCCCCGGCGGATTTGGTATCTGCGGCCAGCCAGTTGTCAAAATGGTCGCGCACGGCGTTTTCCACCATGCGCTGGGCGTCTACCGTGGCCAGCCGGTCCTTGGTCTGGCCCACGAATTCCGGCTCTCGGATGAAACAGGACACCAGCGCACAGCCCCCCGTGATCAGGTCCTCGCGGGTGATGGTGCTGGCCTTGCGGTTCTGGGTCAGCTCGCCATATGCCTTGATCCCCTTGAGGATCGCAGCCCAAAATCCCGCCTCATGGGTGCCGCCCTCTGGCGTGGGAATGGTGTTACAATAGGATTGGATGAAACCGTCCCGTGCGGGCGTCCAGTTGATCGCCCATTCGACCTTGCCGGGCTGGCCGAACTTTTCCTTGAAATCGACCATCCCTGAAAACGGGGCCTCGGCATAGGTGGTCGACCCTTTGAGCGTCTCGTTGAGGTAATCTGCCAAACCGCCGGGAAAGTGGAACTTGGCCTCGGTGGGCGTATCCCCATCAGATTGTTCACATTTCCACCGAATTTCAACACCCGAGAACAGATAGGCCTTGGACCGCGCCATCGCGAACAGGCGTGCAGGTTTCAGCGTCAATGCACCAAAGATCTCGGCGTCGGGGTGAAAGGTCACAGAGGTGCCGCGCCGGTTGGGGGCCGCGCCGATCTTTTCCAGCTTGCCCTGCGGGATGCCGCGCGAAAACTCCATCGCAAAGAGTTCACGGTTGCGCGCCACTTCGACCCGCAGATGGTCCGACAGCGCGTTCACCACGGATGAACCAACCCCGTGCAGACCGCCCGAGGTCTCGTAACTGTCGCCCGAAAACTTGCCGCCCGCGTTCAACGTGCAAAAGATGATCTCAAGCGCGGATTTGCTGGGGTCCTTTGGGTGCGGATCTGTGGGAATGCCGCGCCCGTTGTCGCGCACGGTGACATGACCGTTGGCATGCAGCTCCAGCTCGATCCAGGTGGCATGGCCGGCGACGGCCTCATCCATGGAGTTGTCGATGATCTCTGCCACCATATGGTGCAGCGCGCGGTCATCCTTGCCGCCGATATACATGCCCGGCCGCAGTCGGACGTGTTCCATATCCTCCAACACCTGGATGGAGGAGGCGTCATAGTCGGATGGCGCTTGGCCGGACAGAAGATCGGACATGGGGGGTGCCTGCTGTTGCTCAGTTTCTTGGCCTCGGACTATGCCAGAGCAATGCGACAGGGGGAAGGGTGCATGGAGGGGTAAGGAAAGCGGGACTGGCCTTGACTGGGCGTGACTGGCCGTCTGTCACTCCCTTGCGCGCGGCACACCGGCCACGATAAAGGCGTCAACCAGCTTGCGACGGAAAACCCGCGGGGCCTGTGCGTGCAGATCATACCCGGCTGTCAGGGCCTCGACCGTAAGACCGGGATTGGCTTTGCGCATGTCGCGCACCACCGCCCTTGCGCTTTCGACATCCCCCCTCAGCGCAAAAGCCGCTGCGCGCGCGGCCCGCGCCTGCGGGTGCGCGCGCGCATCCCACATCTCCTTGTCCAGGACAGATTGTGCCAAGGCCAGCGTTTCGCCATATCGACCGGCCTCCAGCAAGGCAGGATAAAGGGCACCGGGCAGCCATTGGGGATAGGCCGGCTCCAATCTCATGCCTTTCAGCATATGCTCCAGACCCCGTGCCGCATCGCCGCTGTTGTATAGCGCAAGGCCCGCAAGCGTGTTCACTTCTGCATCTCCGGGGGCCAGATCAATCGCGCGGTTGGCAGCGATGATCGCCTGATCATACCGTCCCATGACCGCCTCGATCAGCGCGGTCAGCGTGTAGGGGTCGGCCCATTCCCGCGTGGCCAGCGCCTTTGCCACAAGTTGCCGGGATTTCTGCAAATCCCCTGCGGGGTCCTGCGAAATGCCCAGGATAACGCGCTGCTAGGTCAGCCATGCAAGCAAATAGGGGCCCAGCGCGCTGTCGGGGTTCGCATCGTGCAGCGCGGTCCAGATCCTCTCGGCCTTCCGGTGCCCCTCCAGGTCAAACCGCTGCAGCGCGTCCCGTCCCTGCATCACCAGAACACTGGTCTGAAAATCACCCGACAGCGCGGCAACCGTGCGGTCCGCCTGAAAATCGGCACGGGGGACCTGCAGCTGCGCAAACAGCTTCTGTGCGATCTGGTCCTGTACCTCAAGGATGTGATCCATGTCGGTATCCTCGTGAAACGACCACAGCTGCCGGCCCTCAACCGCGTCCGACAAGCTGGCGGTGATCCGCGCGCTGTCACCTGATTTCAGCACGCTGCCGCTCAGGACATATCGCACGCCCAGCTCTTGGGCGACCTGGCCGGGTGCCACCTGACGCCCCTTGTAGGACAATGCCGTCGCCCGGCCCATCACCACCATGTCCGGTGCCAGCGAAAGGGTCGCAATCAAAACCTCGGTCAACCCGTCGCTGATCCCCTCTGCGCCCGCATCGCCGCCCGCGTCCCGGAAGGGCAGCACCGCGATTGACGGCCGCTGCGGCAGGGTAAGCGCCATCGCGGCGGGGTCAACGGGCGGAAAATCAGGCTGCTCGCGCCACCAGAGCGTGCCGCCGATCAATGACACCGCCAGCGCCGCCGAGATCACCAGCGACCTGGGATAGCCCTGCACGGGACCGGGCGCTTTCATCCTCGGCTCACCGGATCGGAGCACCTGAAAGGCGCGGACCGGGCGGGTGATATTCTTGACCTCTATCTCGCCAAGGTCCTGCAGATCCAAATCCAGACGGTCGCGCACCTGGTCACGCACCGACCGGCTGATCAGGATGCCGCCTGCGGGGGCCAGCGCCTCCAGTCGGGCGGCAATATTGACCCCGTCGCCCAACAAATCCCCCTCTTCGGGCACCACATCGCCCAGGTTGATCCCGATCCGGTAGTGCATCTGGGCATTTTCGGGCAAACCGGCATTCATCCTTTCGATACGGGTCTGGCCCGCAATGGCAAACCGCAGCGCCTCTACCGCGCTGGGAAATTCAATGAGCCAACTGTCGCCAGCCGTATTCGCGACCCTGCCGCCGTGGGCCTTGAGCAGGGGGGCGATGATCTGTCTCTGGTGCTGACGCCTGAGCGCCAGAATACCCTCTTCATCCGCCCCGATAAGGCGCGAAAAGCTGACGATGTCCGCCGCCAGAATCGTGGTCAACCGCCGTTTCATCAAAGCCCCTCTGGCCAACCCACTGCGCAAATCGGCGTCAGTATTCCCAAAAGAGAGAGACCAAGTTTAAATGAGAAAGCCCTGCATGCTTTGACTGCGGTCAAGACACCGCCCAAAAGCGCTACCCGTCCACAGGGAGGGTTCAAGACATTGAAGCTGCCTATGAGGGCAGCTGACCTTTGATGGTCAGGACATTATTCTGGCATCCCTGCCGCTCGGAGGCCTTCACGGAAGCGCTCCTGCCCAATAGGGTCGGTGATCTGAATAAAGCTTGTGGAAATGCTTGCTTCAGGCATTCGCAAAAGGATCGCCTCTACGGTTTCCTTTGCCTTTTCAGAAGCACCCAGCTGGCCGTATGTGGCTGCGCGCCACCATAAATTACCAATAAAGCGTGGGTTCTTCTCCCGTGCGATCTCGAGGTTCTGCAATGCCTCCTCATAGCGACCCTGCAGAAATATCGCCTGGCCCAGCAATTGGTCTGGCAACCAGTTGTGAAAAGGATTCAATCGCACCGAAAGGCGAAGCATTTGCTCGGCCTCCACGCCTCTGCCAAGAAAGATGAGCGCCAAGGCCGCTCGGGTCAGCAAATGCGGATGAGCAGGTTCAAGCGCCATCGCGCGCTCGAACTCCGTCAGCGCGCCTTCGTAATCGCGCAGGTTCAGCAGCGCTTGCGCCAGAACTGAACGCGAATACCAATCATCAGGTGCCAGCCCCACGACCTCGCGTGCGATGTCGAGCCCCTTCTGAAGCGCTATTTCGGGTCTATCGGCAACGCGGAAATAGCCAGTCTGTGTTTCCACGAACCCAAGCACCGCTTTGGCTCTCACAAAATCTGGATCAAGCGCCAGCGCATTTCGGGCAAGTGCGCGCGCCTTCTCGTAGGATACAGGCGTATTGACCCAGCTGGCCTCGTCCGCTCGCGCCCAGAGCAGGAAAGCTTCTGGGTTCTCTGTAAAACGGAGTTGGTTCTGCACACGATCCAAATCGGCAGCGAGCTGTTGAGCGAGTGTTTCGACAAGCGCATCCTGCAGCTCGAACATGTTTTCCGATGAACGTTCTAACCGATCGCTCCAGACAATCCGTCCTGTCAGCGAGTCGATCAATTCAGCATCAACGCGGACTTGGTCACCCGAGCGGCGCAATGTGGCCCGCAGAACGTGGGCTACTCCCAACTCTTCAGCCACTTTTGCAGGGCTGGCCGTCTCGCCGCGATACCGTTCTGTCGAACTGCTTGCGATGACGAACAGGCCGCTGACCCGAGCAAGGCTGCGAGTCAAATCCTCACCCACCGCGTTGGCCAAAAGTGCGTCGTCTTCATTGCCTGACATGGTTTTGAAAGGCAGGACGGCGACAGAGGGTTTTTCGGGCAGCGCCAGTTGCATCTGCGCCAGCGATGCTGCCTCGACGTTTCCTTGGCTCAAACGGTCATAAGTCATGAACCCGCCGAGCACGACAGCCAGCAGCACTCCGCCGATCATCATAAGCTGGGGCACATGCCGATCGCCCTTCGACCGTCTTTGCACGGCAGGCCCAAGACCCGGTTCACCTACACTGAAAACACGAACGGGACGCGAGATGTTCTTTACCTCGATATCGCCAAGATCGTGCAGGGTCACGTTCAACTTGTCGCGGATCTGATCTCTCGCCGAACGCGAGATCGCAATGCCCCCTGGCTCTGCCAATGCCTCAATCCGCGCGGCGACGTTCACCCCCTCGCCATGCAGATCATCCCCCTCGACGATAACGTCGCCAAGATTGATACCGATCCGCAGGACCAGTTCGTTTTCGTCGGAAAATCTTTTCTGGATTGCACCGGCGCATTCGACGGCATCAACCACCGAAGCGAACTCAACGAGAAACCCGTCACCCATCGTTTTGAACAGCCGCCCGCGATGACGTTCCAGCGCCGGAACAATGATCGCATTGAATGCCGCATTCAGTCGCGCTCGGGTGCCAGATTCATCGCGCTCGATCAGACCAGAATAACCGACAACATCGGCAGCAAGTACCGCTGCAAGCCGACGTTCAATTCTTTCTTCTGCCATGCACGCCATCCAGTAAGGTTAAGTATACTGCGAGTCTGATGGAACCCGAATTTCCCGGCTTGACGCAGTGGTTTGGAACGATTCATTTTACATCCATGATCAATGCCAACTTCTTATCCTCTGCAGAGC
>Ga0213868_10004852_pt1 | contig 12207 bp, 14 predicted proteins | sample PICome_9_FD_160087 | JGI IMG/M metagenome (GOLD analysis project Ga0213868, IMG submission 160087) | Coastal seawater microbial communities near Pivers Island, North Carolina, United States - PICO127 | ecosystem: Environmental > Aquatic > Marine > Coastal | place: USA: North Carolina...
CTACGCACAAGTCGAGCAGGGGTAGTCTGGTCAAAATCACCCTCCCTCCGAATCGTCGTCGTTTCTTTTGTCGTCTTTGAGTACATCCTCCGCGTCGCAAAACTCCTCGCTCTCGGTACACTCCGCCAGTTGACTCAAATATAACTTGTTCAAAGCGACGCTCTCCGCGACTATTCCTTCCCTCGCGTTCGCGTTCATCGCGTCCCAGTTAAACTCCGTATCGACTAACAGTTTCCTCGTTTCGAGAATTCGTACCGCGGCGAGGCGGAAATCGAGCTCCGGGTGTCGCATGAGCTCGTGCAGCCACGCGTTGCCGTCTCGTATCGGTCTGGGCTGTCCTTTGGTATGTGGGGCACCTTTTTGCATGTAATCGATGAGTTTGTTGTACATTGGCGATCGATGCCTGGACCCGCACCACTGATCCAAAACGACGCGACACGCCGCCATCGTCATTAACGTGACCAAAGATGAGGCGGCTTTCTTTTCCGGGGATGGGAACCCGGGGAAAAGGTTCGATGGAACGCGAAGTTTCTCGTTCTCGTCGTTGTTTTCCCCGTGAGAGGAAGACGACGACGACGACGCAAGAATGGACGTTTGCCGAGACAACCGAGATGATTTTGTGAATGATGGTACTACGAATGCATTGCTGTCGCGTTTGTGGACGACCGCGGCGGTCGTTTGAGAGAGGACTGTTGATGCGCCAAGCATATATTTTTGTGGAGAGATTTATCCACTTAAAAGACTTGAGGAAAAAAGGCGTATCAGATGTTACGCGGAGGATGTGTATTACACGTTCGTTTTGGTATCTTTATGAGTATTAAAACCCTTCCTATCCGGATGAGGATTCCATTTGGTGGTTGTTTTTCTGCTGTTCGGCTCTTACGTCCAACGCGACTCTGACCGCGGTTATAAGGGTCAAGACAAGCGCGATACCGACAATCACCATTTCCAAGCCCGTTAAGACTTTGGGAACGAGTTTGTCCGCGCGCGATAACGCGTCGACGATTCGTTCACTCGTGAAAGCGGCCAAGTCTGCTGGCGTTTTGCTCGACGCGACGATGGCGGCTTTCTTCGCGGAAGAGGAGGAGAGTTGGAGCAAGCTTTTACCGCTGTTGCCGACCAAGGAGTAGAATAAGGCCCACGGAATGGTACCAACCGCGGTGCCGAGAAAGATGGCGCGAAGCCGAAGGTCTCGAATAGCGCCGAGAACGTACGAAACGACCGTAAATGGCGAGTGTGGGAATAATCGCAAAGCGCAAATGGAGGAACATTGCGAAATGATGTTTTCATTGACGATGCCGTTTTTTACGGCGGACATTTGAGCTTTCAAGAATCGTCGGACGGGCGCGTTGGATTTTACGAGCACCAGCTCGGCTGGTTGCTTCGTCGTCGCCGCCGCTTTCACGACCGCACGCGAAGCGTTCGCCGCGAATACTGCCGCTACCGTTGCTCCGACGACATTCAAAACGCCGCCCGGGATGACGCCAAAAAACAAGCCACTCGCGATGAACAACGGAATCATTGTCATAAACGGCACGATGCCTGCTAACGCAATCGCGACAACGTTCGCAGACATGGCTACGGGAACGCCATATTTCATAATTGCAGTTTCAATCGCCGCGATGACGGTTTTGATGACCCCGTTCGCTGTGGCGCTATTTGCGGCGACTTTCTTCGCCACGTTCGCGGATAACTCCAAGTTCCTCCCTGCGAGAACAATCCCAAACGCGGCAACGATGAAGGCCAAGTTCACCAGAAACCATCCACTCGTTACAAACTGCAACGCGTTTGCCATCCACTGTCGCACTTTAATCTTTTTCGCTCTTTCCTTACCAAAGTTTGCTTTCCAATGTCTGCGAACGGCTTTGAAATATTGTCGATTGCGTAACTTTTTATTCGAGGACATCCACGACCACTGCGAGACGTACTCCAAAGACGCTTGCGAGTATCTCGCCAACTTTTGCTTATCCGTCAGTAAACTTCTCGTCAACTCGCCGGCTTTGGCGTAATCCCCGGACGGATACAACTCCCCGGCATTCCCGGCGCAATTGGTCATGATGTCCAACAATCCACCCGCGGCAACTGCCACCACCGGCACGCCACTCGCCATAGCTTCCATGACCACAAATCCTAACGTTTCCGATTCCGATGGCATCACAAACACGTCTAAACCGGCGTACGCCATCGCTAAATCTTCTCCAGTCAACATCCCGGTAAACGTCGTCCTCGTTCCTTCGAAGTGTTTCTCCAACGCTTTCCTCTCCGGTCCATCGCCAATGATCGCCACGTTCGTATCTTCCGGTAAATGCGTCAAAATCTCTTTCAAAGCGTACAAGTTCTTCTCCGCGCCGAGTCTTCCGACGCACCCGATGATTGGTCCACTCCTCCCTTCGGTCAACACGCGCCTGGAAAACTCTTCGTTTTTAAATTGCGGATTAAACGTCACCGTATCCACGCCTTTTTGCCACACTTGCAACCTCGAACACCCCATCTGTCTCAACTCTTCCTCCATGATTGAACTGGTCACCATAGTTGTCTGCGCGAATCCGCTCCAAATGCGAATTAAATCCCACATCCGCCTCTGTAAAAACCTCGCAATCCCAAACGCCTCCGGCGTATACCGCGGAATATAATGCGGAATGTGCGTGTGATAACTCTGCACCAACGGCACCCCAAACATCTTCGAATACAAAATCGCCGCCCAAATCATCGTCCCCGGCGTCGAACAGTGTATCAAATCCGGTTTCTTCTCCTTAAAATCCCGATACACTCTCCCGCTCAAACCCGTGGACAACAACAGCGTATCCGTGCCGTAAAACGGCAACACGATGCCTTTCACGCCGATAACTTTACACCCGCAATACTCCTCCGGAGGATCCACGCACGGCGTGATAACCACAACCTCGTCGCCCAATTCGGCTAAGTTTTCAATCAAACGTAAAAACCGATTCTTCATCCCGCTGACGTGCGTAAACGGCGACGGCTCGACGAAAATAGCCACTTTCCTCTTCGTCGACGCCGCCGGCAGTTTTAAAATCGACGCTTCTTTCGCGCGGATGCGTTTCCTTCGCATCGTCATCGCGTGTAACGGCTGGTTCAAATCTCCTCCTTTTCCTCCTCCTCCTGCGACGACGCAAAAAACTCGTCCACTTTGTCGTCTCCTCCTCGAAGCCGTAAACGTCGTTTTCGCCCTCGTTTGCGCTCGAAAAGGGGTGAAGAAAGCCGACGCATTCAGTTGTTGTTCTTCTTTTCGGTCGTATCTTAATGTTCCATTTGTTGTTACGCTGCGCGCATCATCATCACGATTCCACGCCTCTATGACGGACGTTTTTTTGCTCCTCGCGCTCCTCGAAGACACTGAAGTACGCGACGACGAGTGATGATTGGAACACGTGGAAAACGCCGCAAAGGAGGAGACAGAGCGCATCAAAAGAGAGAGATATAAGGAGAGATTTAATGGAGAAATGGAATAATTTTCCCAAACCAACCACCATAAAAACTGCCCTTGTAGAGAGCGACGAGAGATGCCCTCGGCGACTAAGAAGAACGAGAGTAAGTCATCGAAAGGAGGAGATACAGACGTGGAAGTGAAAGAGAAAAAGCTCTTGCCGAGGAATTATCACCTGAAAAAATCGCTCAAGAAGAAGCTGGAAATACTCGAAAAGTACGAGCGTTTGAAAGCCGCAGGTGCGGGGAAATTGGAGAAAGAGTTGCAAAAGAGGAGGAAAAGATTGAGTCAGAAAGGACAGAAGTTTATGCCGAGAACGAGAAGATAATCGAGAGAATACAGTAGAAGGAGTAGTAATAATAACACGAGACTCCTCACTTTTGGGACGCAGATGGGGGGTGGATCGTTCTGGCGGAAAGAGAAGAAGAAGAAGAAAGAGGATGATGATGGTGGAGCCGCTTATACTACTACTACTACGAATACGAATAACGATATCATCAAACCGCTCTCGTTACCGAGCAACCCGATGATTTTACGCAACCCTGGGTGGCTCGAGCGCGTGGTTGAGGGCACGTTTTATTGCGGGTGCGCTGGGGTCGCATCTGGTCTCGCGTTTGCGTTGGTTCGCGGACGCCCGGTTTCGGTCGCGCCGCACTACGCGCTGAACATGGCGACGAATTTTGTCGTCGTCGGAGGGACTTTTTTAGGGAGTAAAGAGACGGCGAAGTTGTTGAGACAGAGAGATGGTGTGATGAACGATATGATAGCAGGAGGAGTGACTGGAAGTGCGATTTGGGGGTTGTATCGAGGTGTGAGCGGCGCGCCGAGCGGGTTTTTGTTAGGCGGCGTCGTCGCCGGGATGGGAAGCGCGATGTTGAGCGAAGAGCTCGGTAAAGCTTTCGATGCGTTCGAATTGCCCGGGTGGTTTCCAGTGCGTAAAATTACGGAAGAAGAGGAAAGAGAGATGGAAGAGGAGAAGCTTTTGCACAGCAGAATGCGACGGGTGATGATGGGCGAGTTCGACGAAAACGAAGCCGCGCGATTGAGGAACGAGTTATTGGTGAGAAGGCAAGTGAAGAAGGAGAGAGAGAGAGATCGCATGGCAAAGTGATGATGCGAGTTAAACTTATCAAGAATAGTTCTCTTTTACATTATTTTATATACACACGCGCGCATCCATCGAGACGACGTACGTCTCTAACATCTAAAAAATCTAAATCAACTGCGTCGGGGTGGAGTCTTTCAACAACTTCTTCAGCATCCCAAAACTGCTCGAAAACACCCCGCCTTGACTCCCGCTCCCGCCCCGACTATTCAACCCGTCAATCTCGACCAGCTCGATTTCAAACGGAAAACTCGGCATCCTCTCCGTCGTCACCGCCGGCACGTGCTCTTTCTTCTCCTCGCACAGAGCTAAAATATGCGTCATCGTCCCACTCAACGTCTCCGCCAAGTCATTCGCGGCGCGCTCGCGTTGCTTCTCCATCGACTCTCCTCTCGAATTGACCAGCAACGAGTCCTCGTCCCACATCTCCAAAGAAATCTGCCACGTCTCCCACTTTCGTCCAAACTTCTTCGCCTGCGCGTTGTCCTCGTTGCGCATTCGATTCGTCAACGAGCTCGTCTGAATCGTCGCGCCGCCGCCGGAAATGCCATTTTTCCACGACGACGACGACGTCCCCGCGCCGCCGCGAGGACTGCTGTTGTGACTGTTACTCGCGCTGTTGTTTTTGCTCGTTTTCTTTGTCGTCGTCGTCATGGTCTTCTCGTAAAAGTGCAACAAAACTGTCACCTCTTTGACTCGATGATTCGTTGAAACCGCCATCTGCATGCAGTGTTCAATCACTCTCTGAATCTTATCATCCACGTATTTCCCAACGACGAAGTCGTTATCGTCTCCTCCTTTTGATTTTGACGCTGATTTCGCCTGGCAATACGTCACGTCGCAAAAGTCGCACGTGCAGTCGCGGACTGAAATCGGACCGAGCGACCGTTGAAAGAGTATCGTGTGGAGTAAACAAGAGAGCGTGTCTTTCACGTGCGAACAGTCGGATATTATCAGAGGTGGGATCGTGTGGTGCTCTTGGAGAGAAGAAGGAGACGGAGACGGAGGATGCGGTGTTGTTTTGAGAGAAGCGCTCATCGCGTGTTGGTCGTTTCCATCGAGAAAAGAAAGAGGCAAGTCTCGGGGAAAATGTGAGGAAAGTCAAACACGAGAAGAAGGAAGAAGAAGAAAAGGCGTGACACATTTTTTGTTATCTCTTTTATAGTAGTTATTACGTTAATATTACTCGACTCTCTCTGTCTCTCCCGACTCTCTTTCTCTCTCTCTCTATTGATTATGTGTTGTTTTTTAAGCCTCCGCGCGCAAAGCTTCAATCTTCGCCTTGAGGTTCGCCTTCTTTTGTTCGTACGTCAACTTCGGCAACTTGAACTTCTTACCGGCGTCAGCCGGCTTAGATCTCGGCTTCTTCGTAAAACTCGGGTCTTCGCGAATCGCGTCGTGGATTTCCTCGTATAACTCTTCCAATTCCGTCGGGTCTTGGTCCGCAGCTAAGTACTTGGAAAAGTGCGCCTCAAACTTTTCCGGTTCTTCCTCTTGCATCTCCTCCGCGTATTCCGCGACGACGCCGCCCTTAATGTATCTCTCCAAAGTGTCCGGATCGTGGGATTTGTCTTGCAAATCGTAGCCCGCGAAACGCTTTTCGTTGTGCGGGATGTCCAAACCGCCGTCCGAGGCGCCCTTCATCGCCGCGAACACTCTCGCCCCGGTGGACGTTCTCACCAAACCCGTATCCAAAAAGCACTTAAACGGTCTCGCGTCCCCTTCCGCTTCAACGTGATAATCTTCCCCAAGATCCTCAGTCTTACCTTCGTACGTCTCCGCTAAGTTATACTTGGTGAGCATGCGTCGAGCGCACAACAAACCAGTCGCGTACGTCGCTGGATAGTTCGTATACCCCGCTTTCAACCCGTATCTGTCCAACTCCAAGGAGTCCGCTTGGCAGACGGTCACGTCGCCCGCGATGGTGGCGTAGACAATCTGGCAAATCACGCGTTTGTTCGTGAATCGGACCACAAATCGGTACTTTGGCGTGTTATACTTGTTCTTGTCTTGCGCGATTAAAGCGCGGCGAGCTTGGTAATCCGTTTTGCCTGTGATGAAAGATGATGAAAGTTGTGTGGTAGAACGATGAGAGGGAAAAAGGGTCAGCTTTTGGAACGTGTTTAGCCCGGAAAATGCGAATCGCGTTTCTTTTGCGCGCCTAAAAAAGTACAAGCGACCACGCGTCTCGAGATAAAACGCGCGCATTTCGACGAAAGTCTCGCACTGTTCGCAAAGAAACAACTTTCGGTCTCGTTCGAACGCGAAAAGATTTCACTCCTCGAGCGTTTCGCGCGTCTTCAAATTCCAATAAGCCCTCTGGAGGAGCTTTTAGGAGGAGGAAAAAAAAATGGCAAAATGATGCGCGCGAAAAACGTACCCGCTCGTCGCCGCGCGAACTTCACTTGATAACGACTCAAGTACGAATTCGTTTTGTTCACGGAATTCGATTTCTTTTTCGCTTTTCTTTTGCCCATCTTGGTTGTGCAGATGTGTGTTCGCCTAAGTGCAAATGCGCGCTTTCTGAAGATTTTCTTCTTTCGGAGAGAGAGAGAGAGAGAGAGAGAAAGGAAAGGAGTGAGTAGGGTTTAATACCCTAAATACAAAAATCTCCTTTGGGAAAACGAGTCAGCAAAACAAAACACATCACAAAGAAGAAGAGGAGAGAGAGAAATGTCCACGAACAACTCTCGACGACGACGCGTGCTCTTACCCGTGGACATCACTTCAAGCTCGGAAGAGATGTGCGCGTGGGCGTGCGAAAATTTTTTCAGACCTTCAGATATCGTGACCGTACTTTCGGTCGCGAAGAAACAAATCGTGCCGCACGGGTCGAGCTATTTCGGTCTGTCGCACGACCACTCGGAAGCCGAAGCCGTGCTTCACGCGCAAGAATGGATCGAGACGCACATAAAACCGCGCTTGGAAAAGTGCGGGTGCGGCGTGGAAGTAATCGTGAAATTGCTGGAGACGGATAAGCATCACGTGGCCGAAGCTATCATTGAAGAGAGTAAAAGAGTGGATGAGAACGAGAATTCTCGTTACAAGTTTGAAGCCATCGTATTAGCGAGTCATAAACGGGGCGCGATTAAGGAGTTTTTCCTAGGCTCGGTCGCGAATTACGTTTTACACCACGCGAACATCGCCGTGGTTGTTCAACGAATGAAATAATAATACATGTCGTAGCGAATAGCTTTCTTTTTTTTAATAACAACACGCGTGTACCACTATCGTCATCACTACTTGTACGCTTTCTTCTTGACGACGAGTTTGAGCTTCTCCTCGAGCTCGCGACCGTCGACCCATAACGGGACGTCGAATTCGCCTAACGAGTCTATGGGTTTGTCTAACATGATGGATTTAGTGTCCAGGTCCACGCTTTTTTGCTTGGCAACCTGTTTTCAAAGAAGAGAGAGAACGAGAGTTTAACGTTTGTTTTCGTCACGAAGAGAAAAATGATGCGGTCGATGTAAACATAAACATAAAAGCGTCAGAATTATAATCTTCCTCACGTTATATGGCATAGTCCGGACATTCATCCGGAGGCGCTTATGCTCAGGTGACAATCGTTCATCACTCGCTTTTATTTCGCGTTTTGTTTCCTTTATTCCTCTTTTCTCGCGCGGCGGTTCCTCGGATTTAAAAAGAAAAAGAAAATCTCACCTCTTTGACGACGTCGTCTTTCGTGATTGGAATATTAAACACGTCCGTTTTCCGCTTCGTCGCGCGCTTAATTGTCACCGGGTTCCCTCTCGTGAGCATTTTAATAGCTAATTTTAATTTCTGTTTGTGTAAGTCGTGCGAGAAAAAGTGAACGCGTAAGTTACTATTCGACCGCGAAAAATCGATACGAAGAGCGCTCAGTTCCACAGCCGGTTCGACAGCGTCTATTATAAAGACTACGTCAACATTTTTAGCGAATCGGGTATCTTCGTCATCGCGCTCCTTTTCTCTCTCAGAATACTATCAAATAGTCAGACAAGACACGCGTGTGTGATTAAGCTCAGACAGCCAAGGGAACGCTGTTTTGTCTTCAGCGTTACTATAAACGCGAACGTTTGCGAACTCGGATACTCTAGTCCGAACAGGTTCAGAGTCATCACAGCCTATACACATGCACGTGTCTTCTCGATGCGACTAAAAAACGAGATGTTATAAAATAATCGTACCTTCTTCTCCTCGTCTTCGTCCAAATGCTCCTCCTCTTCCTCCTCCGATACGTCTCTCTCCTCTTTTTCTTTCAACGCTTTCTCCACGTTCTCCTCGGTCGCGTATTTGGCCAATTTCTGCGGGATCAAATGGTTCCTCGCCCTCCCTGGTTTCACGGAAACCACCTCGCTTTTCTTCCCTAAATGTTTCGTTCTCTCCTGTAAAACCACGGAGACTTTCCTGTTCGCGCGTTTGTACCTTCGAACTTGGAACGCGTTAAAGTTCATCTTCGCCGCGAAAGGAATCTTCGGCGCCACATCCTCCTCGTTTCCCCCAAAAATTCTCTCTCTCGTCGTCCTCTCTCTCTCTTTCGTAGTCGTCGCACTGTTAGTGTTGGAAAGAAAAGAAATGCGTCTGGTGCTGATGCTGCTCGCGCTCGAAGAAGAAGTCGTCGTTTCAAAGCACCGAGCGCACAACACCGAGAGCAAAGAGTTTCGACGATGACGATGATGACGAGCAAAAAGAGCAGACATGACTTTTTTTTCTGGCGACTGTCAAAACAAAAAAGACGAGAGTTTTTTTTTGTGAGAAGCCCTTTGAGAACACTTTCCTCAATCCTCAGAGTTAGCGCACATTTTTAAGAATCAAATATGCCGACGCACTTGTGAGTGTTACGTATCGTTCTTTTGACTCTTCTTTTCGTACTTTTTATGTTTCGTTCGAGGGAGTTTCGTTGCGGTTGATACGTCCGTCGCGTCGGTGCGCGAGGACGAGGATCCGTTCGCGAATTTCATCTTCTCTGAAATTGTGCTCGCCGACTGAAAAGAGCCTTTGAGAGAGAGTTTGTGGGAGAAGAAAATGTGGGTCTTTTCTCGCGCGCTAAAGCGGTACTCGCGAGGGTAGGAAAGCACGTTTGGTGGTTTCTTTAAACGCGGACGAAATTTTGTCGCGCGGATATCATCTGCTTTAGTGCGAGAGCGGTTGTGTGCGATTGGGGGGGGGTGTCTTTGACCGCGCGAATCGATTTCATCGTTTTCTTTTGTAAGACCCATTCCCACAAAAACAAAGGCTGACACAAAACTTTCTCTCCCAACTCTTTTTTCAAAATAATCAGACACAAAAACCGCAAGAAGCGCGGACACGTCTCCGCCGGTCACGGTAGAATTGGCAAGCATCGCAAACATCCGTCCGGTCGCGGTATGGCGGGTGGTCAGCACCACCACCGAATCCTCATGGATAAATATCACCCGGGTTATTTTGGTAAAGTCGGCATGCGCCACTTCCACAAACTCAAGAACCATTACGTTCGACCGGTGATTAACTTGGATAAAGTGTGGACGTTGATTGGAGAGGAAAAGAGAGAGGCGTGCGCGAAGGACACGAGCAAGGCGCCGTGCATTGACTTGACGGAGTTTGGAATCTTTAAGCTTTTAGGGAAAGGGCAGTTGCCGAATCAGCCGATTGTGATTAAGTGCAGATACGTCTCGAAATTAGCCGAGACGAAAATCAAGGCGGTTGGCGGCGCCGTGCAGTTGGTTGCGTAAAAGTATCATATAAATCTCCTAGCAAATATAAAAACGTTGAAAGTATAAGATTATATAGTAAACGAAGTTAGTACAAAATACACATACAATCAGCTATTACAATATTCGATGGTAAAATACGCACGAATCAAAACAAAACAAATCACCCTCCGTATCTCACCGCTAAGGACTCCGGCGGGAGCTCCTCTAAAATACTCGGGTCTCTCTCTAAGTGCTCTCTCAAACGCGTCTTTCTATCGGCTAAAAACGTGTTGTCTAAGAAGTCATCTTCGACGGCTTTCCCGAGGCCTCGAGCGGCTAACACGCAGTGTCGACAATACGTTCGAGTCGGGAATATGAGCTCGTCCGTCCAAATCATCGGTTCGCCAAACTCTTTCAACGCGCACTTCACGCATTCGCACTTTGAGCTATCCTCCTCCCTCCCTTCGAAAAGTACTCTTTTACAATATTGACTCGTGTACAGCGCGTCGCTCCCTCTCACGCAGCACACGCTTTTCACGTCTTCCTCTCCAACCACCTCGTTCGTTTCCACGTCTCTGGTCACCACTGCGGTGAAATTAAACTCCGCTTCTCTCATCGCCAGCGCGGGATACTCCTCCATCGGTATCTCAAATCTACACCCGATGAACGACGCGTCCTCGCATTCCTCCACCGACAAAGACGCGATCTCTCTCGTCTCCTTCCTCGCTATATTTCTCGAGAAAAATATCGGAGACGTGTGCGCGAAAACGCGTCGGTATCCTCTGACGCGAACGACTGAAAAGTTCCGCAAGTTTGGCGACGTATGTAACGCTGAATTTTTACTCAACAAACTCCCGAACCCGACGATCGAGACGAAGTTGTCGCTGGTGATGGTATTCGCCGGTGGGTGGAGAGATGTTATCGACGGAAAGGTGTTGCGTGTCATCGAGTGAGGGAAAGTGAGGGAAAGTTTGAAAATTTCTCCACTTTTATCAAACGCATCGTCATCGAAACAATGACACCCTCTTCTCCTCCCTCGCAGGAGTACGCGCTCCAACCCGCTCTGACGATATTCTGCGCCGCATTTTTCCTCCAACTTTTACTCGAATGCATCAACTACCTCGTCGTTCGTAGGAAAAAAGAGTTCAAACTCAATCGAGTGAAATTGGAGACGACGCTTATGGAAATCGAGAAAGTACAACGGGAACGAAAACTGCTCGAAGAGAACGCGTCGTATTCTTCGGAGGAAAAGAACTCGAAGAAAAAACAACTGGAAAAGAAGAAGAAAAGTTTGGACCTCGATTTAGCCACGCACACGCGAAAAGTGAACGCGATGAAAATGAAACTCGCACCGATGACCGCGATGGCGAATATTTTGTTCCTGAGAACGTTAAGTGCGAAATTCAAAGGCGTGGTCGTCTCGACGTTACCGTTCAATCCGCCGGGGATGGTGAAAAACCTCGTCCACCGAGGCGTGGACGGGGACGATTTCACGCAAATGGGATGCACGGGATTCTACTCTCTGAGCGCGATGATCGCTCGCGCGATCGTTCAAAAGTTCTTCGAGTTGAAACCGCCGAGAGCGGTCGCGCAAGAGGCGTGGGAGAAGAGTCAAAGGAGAACCGAAGCGATCGTGAACATGTTCGAGAAAGATTCCAAGACGACCGAAAATGGTGGTAGTGCTGGTGAAAAGAAGAAGAATAAGAATAAGGTGAAGACGATAGGCGGGAGTAAGAAGAGACGGTGATTGATTCTTTCGAGGAATGCGAATTGAACGCGTCGCGCGAACGCGTTTCAAAGTCTGCTCTTCAACAACAGAGAGATTTGTCTTGCCACGCTTAGAAACGGAAAATTTTACAAAATTGAAAAAAAAAAATAGAGCGGTTTGAAAATTGTGTTTTTATGCCTCATTATTATTACTCGCGCGTACTCGCACTACACGAGAAAACACACCTAAAACATCTCGAAACAAAATGGCCGTCGATAAAGCGCCGGGTAAG
>Ga0213868_10004853_pt1 | contig 12206 bp, 4 predicted proteins | sample PICome_9_FD_160087 | JGI IMG/M metagenome (GOLD analysis project Ga0213868, IMG submission 160087) | Coastal seawater microbial communities near Pivers Island, North Carolina, United States - PICO127 | ecosystem: Environmental > Aquatic > Marine > Coastal | place: USA: North Carolina | collected...
ATTCTTCTCTTTCGTCTGAATCGTCCGCACAGATTTTGGTGACGATGTCGCGGCAAAAAAACGCATCGAAGTCATCATTCTCGCAGTAGTTTTAACAGTAGTAAAAGTAAAAGTAAAAGTAAAAGTGCTCCTCTTCTCTCTTAAAAGTGATGTGTATTTAAGTGCGTTTAAATTCTGATGCGTTTATGAATATAGTCTGACTCATCATCAGAAAAGAGAGAGAAGAAATTCAAAAAAGACTGAAAATCTTTTTTTGTCTCTCACCATGAAGAAAGGAGAGCAAGACACGTGGTGTTTTGTAGGGTTTAACAAGAGGATGCACTCTTTTTTGCTTTCTCATGTTTTGAGTTGTCTTAGTATTCGGTCGTCCGAGACTGTTTGTATTGTTATTTAGCGGGAGTAGGAGTAGTGCTATTAGTAGTAGTAATAGAGTCTAGTAAAATATTCTCTCTCTGTTATACTAAAACGTTCTCTTGCTCACAACCCCGGGGTACCCTCGCCAGACTTTCCCGACGTCCGGGTGCCACCCTCTCGCGCCGACTCTTAAAGCCGGGTGGGTGTAGATGTCGCCGCCGAAATCCGTCGCCGGCGCTTTGACGGTTTCGCCGAGCGGGACCGACCACGAACGCGCGTCACCGAATTTAGCGACCGTTTTTTGCCACGACGTGTAAAGGTAGTACGGAACCGTGAGGTAAAGGAACATCGCGGGCGCGTACGCGCTCTTTGAAAACAACACGGAGGAGACGAACGTCTGCGCGATGACCAACGACCACATGATCAACTCCGCGCAGGAGTAAAACACCGTGCCGTTGGATTCGTATCCGCGTTCGTAGACGTACAACAAATGATACCTCCAAATGATGAAGTTGGTGAGGAAGAAGAACGCACACACCGCGGCAATCAGTGGTGCGATGACAGCAAACGTCAAGCCGAGTAAAATAATCACCGAAAACAAACCGCCTTCTCGTCCGGCTCTCATTTGTCGAGGCGAATATTTCATCGTTCTATCTCTTTTCGTTGGCGTGCACCCGAAGCAGCACCGTAAATAGGTATTGACGGTGTAACAAATCACCCCAGGGTGTGGAAATATCAACCTGTACGTGGGAATAAACACCGCTCGGTAGAAAACGAAGGATAGGAAGAAATTCGAGGACAACGGCAAGACGGTGCCGAATTGTTGCTGCAAACTGCTCACCGTGGTGCCGTTTTCTAGAGCTTGTTGCATGATCCCGGAAATCGCCCCACCGGTGATGCCGCCGATTAACATGTTCAGTAAACCCCACAAATAGTAGAATTTCATGAACCTTTGATCGGTGGCGGAGAGAGACACGTGGACGTTTTGCGCCTGCACTAAATACAAGAGGAAGAAGGACACGGCGAAGACTTCCCACAACGTGAGCAAAATCGGCGGCAAGATACCAGACACGAGCAAACGTAAACCTTCGACTTCTTTGTTATCGCAATACCACTCCAAGAACGTTTCGATGCTATCGCTTGGAGCTTGCAGCGTGCACGCGGAGGTGATCATGGTCGCGACCAAAGTCGAAGGAGTGAGAATCAAAATGACAATCGCCGGGTAGACAAACATGAAACGAACCGCCGAGGTCCGTTTCGGTTGTAACAACGTTTGCCAGTTTATATCCGATGGGCCAGGCGCGGGATGGACGACGAATTCGTTCGTTCCGCCACGGTGTAACAAACACTGCGCCGCCATGGCTGCGGCCGTTTGCGTTTCAAACACCGCGAACGCCGATGGTCCGGGGACGCCGTTCCATGCTTTTTCTCTCTCCTCGAGAATCATCGAGTCCACAACTTCCAATTCGTGCTCTAAATCTGCCAATTTTGACGATCGATCCGAGCTCGTTTCTTTTTTCCTGGCCTTTGGAATGGTGAAAAACGTCGGGCTTTTACCTAACGATCGATTCGATTGCGATTCGATGTCTTGTAATTTCGCGCGGTCTTTTTCGCTCGCGCTGCCATCAACGCTTCGTTGTCTCAGAAAACTCATCTCCCGTCCAAAATCAGCCATTTTCTGCGGATCCTCACCGAATGTGGCGCATTTCCCACGCATTTGTACGAGTTTGTTGTTGATCTCGTCTCTCTGGTCTAACAAACGATCGGTTTGCCGATGATCGTACACCGGAATCATCCCGCGAAACTCGCTGCCGAAAACTTCGTTGAACATGCGTTCCATCGCCGCGTATTGTTCATCTGCGTACGCTCTTTTCGCTTCAGTATCCTCCTCTTCTATCTGCTGCGATCTTCCGGGGTCAGATTTCGAGCTCGATCCGAATTTGGTGAGAAATTTGGCGGAGAGTATATTCCTCAACGTCTTGTGCCGTCTTGATTTGAACTTTGGAATGTTGGTCAACAAAATCACGTAGTTTTCCGCCCAAACGGAGATTAATTTGCGACTTTCTGGATCGTACGTGTTTACCGATCTCGATTGTTGCACATCCGGTAAAGCACCGATCATATCGCTGTAACTGTATTCTACGTTTGGATCTTCGCTGACGTCCAAACCCGTCCACCATTCGTGATCGATGGCGACGTCGCGACCGTCGTTGTTTTTCGCGATGGCCGCTTGCACTTCTTGCGCTTGACGAATGGCGTTTTCGAGAGACGATCGACCTTCGACGACTTTTTGCGCTTCGCTCAAATCTAAGTTATAATTCATGTTTCCGAAGGAACCTCCGGAACCCGTACGTCGATGATGACCGCCGCCGGTGTTTTGACGAAACTGCTTTTGGGCGAGTTTTTGCGGAGAGAACATGCCGCCACCACTCTTGTTATCATTCTCTTCTCGACTTGACATTCTACGGTGCGCTTGAGGCGGATTTAATTCGGTTTGAGAGCTCGATTCTTCATTCGTGCTCATTCCGCTCGAAGTGTTCCTGTTCAATATCGCATTTCTCGCCGCCGCGGCTTCTCGGCTATACGTTATGGACGAGGTCAACATGTTTACATCGTCGTCGGTAATGTCCAAAGCGTTCTCGCCGTCTTCTTCATCGTTACTATTATTATTACGAGTATGATTATTATCACGAGATCGACCTGATATAGTCCGAGCGGCGCGATTGGCTTGCATCATCGAAGATCCAACCACTGAGCGTCCTAAATTACCCATATCGCCAAAGATGCCGAGGATTCTTCTCCCGGCGCCTCGAGTGTTCGCCGGCCGTTCCGTCGGCGCATATCTCGAACTACCCGCGTGTCGGTCGAGTTGTTGTCTGGGATTTATCCCCCGCTCTTCGTCGTCGTCGGAATCGGCGTCGTCTCTAATATTCGCAGACTCTGAAATCGGGCCTGGCGGCGATTTACTATTTCCTTTCAGAGGACTCGGAGAATAGTCTAACACTTCATCCTCGTCGTTAGAAGTAGGAGTAGAAGTACCGCTTGTTGGTGATGAAACCATCTTCTCAGCTTCGTCGTAATCAAGCTGTTGCGGAGATGAATTTTTGGGCGAATTCCGGGAGAATAATCCGCCGCTACGTTTCGTCACCGACGAGTTCGGAGACGCCGTCGCGGCGTAGGATTCCAAAGAAATACCTACCGATGATGGAGACGACGGTTTCTTCGACGCCGCCGCCGAAGTGGTCGACGGAGGTGTGTTCGTAATCGTACCCGCAATAGAAACACCACCAGAAGACGTCGGCGAGCTTGGTAGTTGACCACCATTGCCGTCACCGGCTTTCTCCACGTGTCGCGGCGGTGGTTGGTTCTTGCTTGGCATCCTTTTTTCCTCGCTAGTACTGTTTAGTCCTGCGCTGCCGCCGCCGCCTCTACCGCCGCCGTATCGAAACAATCCCTTACCGCCACTCGCCTTACTTTGTCGCGCTTTCACGGAAACGACCGAGCGCGCGGAAGGATCCTCGTCAGTATCAAAAGCGAAATTACCGTCGTCTCCGTCGTCTCCCGCTGGCGAAGACTGACTCCCCAAACGCTCGCGACGGCTCAACGACGCGACACCTTTCGACTTGAAAGCTTGTGATTTGATCATCGCATTGGCCTTTGCTTTCGCCGACGCTGCCGTCATAGCTTTTGACCCGAGCGACGTCGAACGCATTAAAGACATCGATTTCATCAACGAGGACCCCGACCCTCGACCTCCATCGCCTCCTTCATTGCTATTTTTATTATTCCCACCACTCTGGCTGCTATTATGACTACTGCTATTATAACTCGCGTTGTTATTGTTGTTGTAGTTGTTATTATTGCTCCTGATTGGTGAAACACCTCCGTATTCAGGCATTTCCTCGCTTCCCCTTCTCGTCGTCGGCGATGGAATGCCGCTTCCGCTCTCTTGCTTCTCGAAAAAAGTCACGCTCCCGGTGTGGCCGCCATCTTTCACAATCGCCGGCGCATTTTCCAAGTCCAACGAACGCAAATCTTTCGATCGTTGTAAACTCGGCACTGCCAACGTCCTCACGCCAACCTCCTGTAAATTTTCTTCAATCTGCGCCACGTCCATCTCGTCGGATACGTTTTGGCCTTGTTTCACCAATTGCACTAAAATCGATTCCGGTTGGTGCACCGCTCTCCATAAATTCGTGTCTCCTTTCGTGGTCAAATAGAGCTGTCGTAAAATCGTAAACGATTTCACGTGTTTACCTACCAACCACACGACGTACAACGTAATCAATTGAAAGAAAAACACGTGCAACCACAACAAGCTCGCCTCGTCCGGCACATTCGCCGCGGTCGTTTGCATCAATATCGATCGAATCGCTCCCGATAACGTCGTATCTTTACCTTCCAACATATCTTGTTCGTACTGCGCGTTAAGTTCGCTACAAATCGCCATGTGCACTGGAATAAAAATCGCGCACACGACCACCGCTACCGGGAAGAAAATCTGCACCCCTAACTGCGCGACTCTCAAAAACGCAAACCCGTCCAACCCGGCGGTTTGTATAAACTCCTTATCGCTCACTCTCAACACGTGCACGATCCACCCGTACAAATACGTCACGTACGCTTTGCTCTGTTTCAAAAACCAGATCACCCACAGGTACGAATTCGACAACTTCCTCGTCGCCGGTATGCCTTTGCGCCAATCGAACTCGGCTTTATCGTACGGCGGCGGCGGTCTCGTCAGGTTTCGCAAGCGCAAGCGGCCAAAGTAGATTGGATTGGCGTGTCTGTACGCGCCGAATAAAGTTAACACCACGAACGAGGCGATGAAATAATCTGTTGTTTTTGTGTATAGAGAGAGATGTTTTGTCAGCGTTTCCATCCAATGTGAAAAGAGGAGTTCTTGTGCAAAGAAGAGCAGATATTTGAATCTCATCATCATCCTCCGTATCATCAGCGCGCGCGTGGAAGACAAAAAGACGACGACGATAAAGATGACGATGATGCAAGCAACAATTGCTCTCTCTCTCTCTTAGTATTGTTCTTGTTGTCAATCGTCTCAAAAAGAGCCACAAAACGTACACAAAAGAGAGTAACTGATATCGGTATCCGAAACGTTGAAATGCGCGCTCGTTTGCACCCAAGGCACCGGCGGCGGTGGCGACGGCGACGGGGGAGGCGGAGGAGGATGAGGAGGAGGATTGGGAGGCGGGAACGGCGAAGGAGGCGGGAACGGAGATGGTGGCGGAGAAGGCACGAGAGACATTATTACGTGTTATTCTCTGTCCGAAGCGTCGAAAGTGGTGGTCGAGGCAAACGAATTTTGAAGATTTTTCCTATAGGACTGCCCAAAGAAGAGTTCAAAAGAGTTGGGCAACTTTGCGGTAAAGAGCGGGACAAGAAAGAGGACACAAAGAGACACTCTACGCGCCGCAAGGAACACACAGATACAGTATACGCATGAGTAGTAGTAGCAGTAGTAGTATTCTTATAAGTATTATAAGTATTAAGCTTCGTCGAGTGCAATTCTCGGACAGATGTTCATGCTTTGCAATTCCTGAAACAACAACTTACACGCGTACGGGACTTTCAACGTGGCGACTTCGGCTTTTATGCCGCAGCTGTGACAACAGTCCCTCCCGCTCGCTTTGTCTCGGTACGCGAGTAAACCGCACGTGACGCAGACTTGCGCGTCGAAGACGTCGGCGGAAATCATGAGACGTTCGAGAACTAACGCGGAAGCGCCGTAGCCGATTAAGCAGTCGCGTTCCATTTCGCCGAGGCGTAAACCGCCTTGGCGGGCGCGACCTTCCGTGGGTTGTCTCGTGAGAACGACGCGTGGACCTCGAGCGCGCGCGTGCATTTTGTCCAGGACCATGTGTTTGAGCTTTTGGTAATAGACTGGACCGGTGAAAATTCTCGCTTGGAGGTATTCGCCGGTGAGACCACAGATTAAGGTTTCCTTACCGTCCGAAGCGTAGCCGGCTTTGAGTAAAGCTTCGCCGATTTCGTCGACGGACTCGTTCTTGTTCGTCGTCCCGGCGGCGGTGGCGGAGGATATGTCGTTGCTGGCAAACGCAGAGGCGTCGCGGAAAGTGCCTTCTTCTGAGGCAGCCTTTCCGGCGAGTAACTCGATGAGTTTACCAACAGTCATCCGCGACGGGAAACCGTGCGGGTTCATCACCAAGTCTGGGCATATGCCGCGTTCGGTGCACGGAAAATCTTCCTGCGGTAAAATGGCACCGACGACGCCTTTTTGACCGTGGCGAGAGGAGAATTTATCGCCAACCTCTGGCCGTCTCGTGTGACGCACCAACGTTTTCACCACGAACTGGTTCTCGTCAGTCACCGTGAGCATGACCTTGTCCACGACGCACTCGTCCACTTCCGGTCCTCGGTAGACTTGCGGAGCTGGACGAAACTCGCGATCGGGGAGTTGATCGGGATTCGTCATCGGGTCTCGAGTGTTTATCGGCATGTGCTTGTTGATGTAAATGTCTTTGTTTCGAATCCTCACCCCAACTTGCGCGTACCCGTCGTCGTCCAACACTCGGTAGTTTTTCATCTTTTTCATCTGAGTTATCGACGGTTTCAACACTTTATCTTGCGTTCGATTGGCGTATTTTTTCATCGTTGCCGAGTATTTCCTAGAGACTTGACATCGACCAAAGCCTCGGTCTAAGGATGCGCGGTTTATCACTACCGCATCTTCAATGTCGTAGCCAGTGTTTGATAACACCGCGATGACGGCGTTTTGCCCCGCGCCTAAACGATCGTATTGAATCAACTCGATCGTTTTCGTTGTTACCAGCGGCTTTTGCGCCGAACACAACGTGTACATCAACGTATCCATTCTGTTCAGTTGATTAAACGCTAAATTGCCCATGGCTTGTTTACCCATTGCGCACTGGTACGTGTTTCTTGGACTTTGATTGTGGTGTGGAAACGGAATGATCCCGGCGCAGACGCCTAAAAGCGTAAACGGTTCGATTTCGCAGTGCGTGTGCGCATCGGCGGTTAAATCCTTCTCGTGCAATGCGATGTACGCGTCGTTTTCCTCGTTCACGTCTAAGTATTCCACGTACCCTCTTTTCAAGAAATCGTCAAATACCCACTCTTTGTTTTTCAACGCGTCGAGATGTTTTTGTTTCATTTTCAATCGACCGGTGGTTTCGTCGACGACGATTAAAGGTCGACAGACTCTTCCGCCGTCCGAAGCTATGTGAACGAAACCTTTCGTCACGTGGACAGATACAAACTCGCTAATGCGACCCGACCGACGCAGTTTTCTAAATTTATCCGCGAACTGCTTCGGTTGCGACACGGAACCGAGTATGGAACCGTTCAACAACACCAGCGCGCTGTCCTTCTGGTGCAACTCTTCGCCGGCTAAGTGTTCGAGGAGTTCGCAACCGAGCGCGCGCGCGAGTTTTATCAGAGGCTCTTCGTCGGAATCCGTGGTGACGTGCGTCATGAGCGCTAAATTTTTCACCAACCCGCAACTTTCGCCTTCCGGAGTATCCGAAGGACACAACATCCCCCACTGCGACGGTTGTAACGCTCGAGGACCACTCACTTTACGAGTTTTTTCAAACTGCGAGGTGATTCGAGTCATCATCCCAATCGCGGATATGAAGGACAAACGAGAGAGAACCTGAGTCACGCCTTTACGTTCCATTCGAAATCTTTTGACGGTCCAATTTCCAGTCGATATCGCGTGCTCTAATCCGTTGCTAATAGTATCTTGACGTATGCACTTAACGACGTCAAACTGCTGCGCGCGATTGGCTTTTGATAAAACCGCATCCGCTTGGCGCTTTAAATCCGCGTTTAAACGTTTAAAACAATCTTCAAACAGCAGCGCTAACAATTGCCCGGCTAATTCGAGCCTTTTATTTCCGTAATAATCTTTATCGTCCACTTCCTCGGGATTTAAATTCGCCAACAAAATACGTCGAATCATCACGCACACGTACGCCGATTTCCCTCGAAAATCGTAATCTTCCACCGGGACGTGCGCTAACACAACGCCGGCGAAAATATCTCTAGCTTCGTCCGAACGCGTTCGTCTGTTTATATTGATATGATTCGCGTTGACATTATTTTCTTTCCCTATTGGTGCGCTCCCGTCGTTGTTGCTGTTGTTTTTATTATTCGCGTTCGCTCTGCTATTGGCGTTGTTATTCACTCCCATGGTTGTCGGTTGCCCTGGCGTCGGGCCTTCGCTCGCTTCGACTGCCGCCGCGGCGGCTTTCCCGTCCTTTCCAGCAATCGCAGCCAAACGCCACTGACTGGAGCGAATCCTTTGCCCGCAATATTCCAATGCCTCGCTTTGCGTAAACACGTCCAACGCGGTACACTCTTGTAAACTCGGCGCTAACAAACTCATACACAACGGATCGCTCCCGCCGGCGGCTTTTTGCATCAACTCCTGGTCGCTTTCTAAACCCATTGCTTTTAATGCGATGACTATAGGAATATCCTCTTGGAACGTGTTGTGTTTTAAATACAATTTGCCTCCTTTCTGCACGACATTCGTCTTTGATTTGCGCTCGTGCGTGCTTGAAGTTACGCTGGCGCAAATTAACCCTTTCGCGTCTCGTTCGATAATCACTCTGTTCTTACTCAACTGCTCTTGAATCAAAATCACCTTCTCGACTCCTTTCACGACAAAATACCCTCCAGGATCTAAGGGACACTCGCCTAATCTCGCCAATTCGTCTTCGCCTTTATTCCTCAAACAACACCGAGAACTCCTCAACATCAGCGGAATCTTTCCAATGCACACGTCGTGCGTCGTAATAATATCCTTCCCTTTCGTATACTCCACGTCCACCATCACCGGTGCCGCGTACGTCATATCTCTCAACCTGCACTGTTGCGGCGTGATATCTTGTTTCACCATCCTCTCGTCCACCGTTTGCGGCGACCCGACGGAGACGTTTTTATACCTCAAGTAAAAGTTCGGGTCCGAGTCGCACGTGACTTTGTTGTTCGCCTTGGCGGAGACAATCTTCTTGATCTCCTCGTCGATTAAGTAATCGAACGATTCGATGTGTTGACGAACTAATTTAGTTGTTGTTCCAAAGAGTAGTAGTAAAGAGATTTGTGTTACATGTTGTCAGTATTTTTTGTTCCTCGCATCGAGAGCGAAACCACCCAAGAGGAAGAGAAACGAATAAGACGAAAATTTGTCTCGCACCTAACCCTCTGACTTTGAGAAACGCGGGTAATAACTCGAACTTATCCTTCATCGTTTTGATTGGTTTCGTTCGATCGCCGGAGTATAAACACTCTAAAGTATTGTTATTATTGTTTCCATATTCTGATGCTCCTCTTCTTCTTCCTCCTCCTTTGTCTTCTTCTTTGTCTTCGGCGGCGGCGGAATGTTTCCCCATCGGAGCGAAACTCTTTTAACGCTCTTCTTCTTCTTCTCTGCTGCGTTTATAATAATAAAATCAAAAAACGAACGACAACGACAACAACTATAACGAAGCTCTCTTCTTCTTTGTCTACTCCGTTAAAGAATGTACATTCCACGCGCAAGACAAACACGCGTTGTTGACAGTTGTAAAAGAAAAAATGAGGAATTTTTACATCAGAGAGAGAGAAGAAGTGAGAGTAGAAAAATTAAAAAATACTACCATGCGTTCAACATCAAAAAGAGTCATCAACAAAACGTTTCAGTCCATGGCGTCTAACAACACTCCTCCAGCAGTTTTAGTCGTAGGCTCCTCGTTTTCGTTTTGAAAATCTGATATATCCTCTACTCTTCCTCCTTTTCGAGTAGTATTTTGTTGGAGAAGTTTCTGACTGTCCTTCGCCATATCTCTTTTCAACGCGTCGAGCTTCGCCTTCTCTCTTCTTTGATCGGGAGGTAAGAGAGGGAGGATGGGTTTACCGAGTTTTTCGGCCTTAGTTAAACCGTCGTCGCCGGAGGCACCTATCATGGCGTGGTCGGTATCTTCCTCTTCGGAGTAATCAGAGTCGTCGTTTTGTTGGTTCTCGAGTAACTTTTTCTTCTTCGCTTCGGATACGCGCAACGCTTGGACTTCTTCCCAGGAGAGTTGGGGCGTTTTGTACGTCTCGAGAAACTTTTCGCCTTTTTCATCGAGAACTTGCAGAAATTCTTCGGTTTGGCCTCGGATTGCTTGCGGGTGTTGTAACAATAAATCGAGTTCGGCGCCGTCCAAGGATAACAGTTTATCCAATACGCATTGAGGTAGTTCCGGGTAATACTCTTTGATGCGGTCTTTCATCCACTCGTAATAGTAGAAATATTTCGGTTTCGGGCGCATGTATTCCGGGACTTCGTTTTCCCACTTATCTTTGTCCAAAAAGGTTAAAGCGAAGACAGAGCCCTTTCGTAACGCAGCTTTGACTGGATCGGTTAATCGAGCTTGCATTTTGTCCGAGTACGATTGGTAGATTTGGATGGCGCGAGCGCGCGTCGTCGAGAAAGACATAGAGGAGGAAGGCGTCTTCTCGTTATCTTCTTCTTCTTCTTTCTCTTTCAACGACAACGCTTCTTCGGTTTCCAACGCGCGTTTGGCAAAAAGTGCGCACGCAACTTGACTCTCGACGACCAAGTTATCGTTTTCGTGTCCTATACCTTCTTCGCCGCCTTGCGCGATTTCCGTTCGCGTGATGTTTTCTTCGACGAGTAAACGGTCGCAACACAAAGCGCGTTCGTAATGAAAAGCGCCGCCGAACGCGATGACGTCTTTGCACATGTACGTGGCTGCTTTGACGTCTTTTGCGGCTTGTATGACATTATCGGCGCGTAAATACGCTCTAGCGCGAATGCCGGACAAAAATCCACGCGCGATTGATTTTCGTTGGCTCTTCGTAAACTTCGCAGAAGTTGATGAGTTTAGTTGGAATACGGAGGATTCGACCCCGTTGCGTAAAGATGTAAACTTTAACCACTCGTCTCGCACGCGTTTCTCTTCACCCACCGAGTATTCAAGCAGTAACGAGCTGACACGTTTCTTCGACATCCTCGCGCTTTCCGGACGAATCAACGTTAATCCCTTCCCATCTCGCGAAAATGTCAACGGATTTGGCGTTTCGGCGTCAAAGATGCGCCGGGCGTAATCGTCGCAAATGAACTTGATGGAAACTTGATCTCGAGCGACGAGTGCTGCGAGAGCCTCGGAGAGGTGATTCGTGTTTTTATTGCTGTTCTCTTTCTTCGGGGACGCGACTTCTAACGCGTTTAAATACAACTCGCACGCGCCATCGAAGTCCTTTCTCTTCTCGGACGCTTTCGCGCACCGAAAATACGCCTTGCGCAATCGAAACCGTAATTCGTCGAGTATAGATCTTTCCGCCCCGTTCTGCTCTTCTTTCTGCAACGTGCCTTTTAATATACTTTTAGCCATATCTGCGTCGTTGAAAGACTCTTCAAAATGCTCTAAAGAGTACGCGCAAATCGATCGATTTAATAAAACTCTCGACGCTTCGATCGGATCGATCGGGTACGACGAAGTCGAAGTCGAGCGGCTCGTCGTAAACAAGAGCTGTTCCAAATACGCTTTCGCTTTCGTGTACGAGTCGAACGCTTCCGAGTGATTAGACGTCTGTGCAAAAAATAGATTAAGTGGGGCATTACATTTTAAAAAAAACAAAACGTACTCGAAACTGCCCGTCTCCAATCCTCTTCCATTCACGCACTTCTTCCTCTACGCGCTTTCCTCCTCCCTTTTGTTGTTGTTCTTGTTGTTGTTCTTGTTGTTGTTGCTTCGTCATCGTCGTCGTCATCGCTTTTGAGGAGAGCAGAAGAAAAAAACTTTTTTCTGTGATCAGATGTGATTGTCTTTTGAAAAAAAAAACATGCGTTTTTTTTTACG